>Ga0207747_1000016_pt1 | contig 203566 bp, 202 predicted proteins | sample HigsolmetaGSP11D_FD_184839 | JGI IMG/M metagenome (GOLD analysis project Ga0207747, IMG submission 184839) | High solid enriched microbial communities from the Joint BioEnergy Institute, USA - SP1-1-D (SPAdes) | ecosystem: Engineered > Bioreactor > SSF (Solid state fermentation) > Aerobic >... | reverse complement strand
ACCGTGTAAGAAAATTCTGTCTATATCCATTTAAAGGTGTGAAAACTATTTAGGTGTGAATCAAATACCTATGAAATTTTGAGAATGAGTGAGATATCAAGAGATAATTGTACTATATTGAAGGAGGATGGTTGTGAAACATTTACGGTTGAAACTCTCTTATTTTTGGTACAAACTCCTGTTCAAACTTGGGATGAAAGCGGATGAAATTTATTATATTGGAGGAAATGAAGCACTGCCCCCGCCGCTTTCAAAAGAAGAAGAAGAAATGCTATTGAAGAAATTGCCGTCCGGAGATAAAGCGGCACGATCGATTTTGATCGAGCGGAATCTGCGGCTTGTCGTTTATATCGCGCGTAAATTCGAAAATACCGGCATCAACATTGAAGATTTAATCAGCATTGGCACGATCGGCCTCATTAAAGCTGTAAATACTTTTAACCCTGAAAAGAAGATCAAATTGGCAACATATGCATCCCGCTGTATTGAAAATGAAATTTTAATGCATTTAAGGCGGAACAACAAGCTGCGGTCAGAAGTTTCGTTTGACGAGCCATTAAATATCGATTGGGACGGAAATGAACTGCTGCTTTCGGATGTACTCGGCACGGATGATGACATCATTACGAGAGACCTCGAGGCAAATGTGGATAAAAAATTATTATACAGCGCGCTCCATCAGCTTTCTGACCGTGAAAAACAAATTATGGAACTGCGTTTCGGGCTGAAGGGGAAAGAAGAAAAGACGCAAAAAGATGTCGCGGATATGCTGGGTATTTCGCAGTCTTATATTTCCAGGCTGGAAAAAAGGATAATTAAAAGATTACGAAAAGAATTCAATAAAATGGTATAGCAGAAAAATTTTTTAGGCGGCCGGAAAGCACAGCCGGCAAAGTTTTTGATGCGCTCTGCACCCTGCCCTTGCATTGGGCGCGGTGCATAATTTTCCCTCCCGGGGAGATACTGTTTTTGAACAGCAGCTCCTGATTCCTGATAGGGGGGAAAAGATTTGAAGCGCAACAAAGTGGAAATTTGCGGGGTGGATACCTCCAAACTCCCCGTTCTGAAAAACGAGGAAATGAGGGAACTTTTAAAGCAAATGCATGCCGGCGATGCATCTGCAAGGGAAAAGCTCGTCAACGGCAATCTGCGGCTTGTGTTGAGCGTGATCCAACGCTTTAACAACCGCGGGGAATATGTGGACGATCTGTTCCAAGTTGGATGTATCGGACTCATGAAATCCATCGATAACTTTGATTTAAATCAAAATGTCCGCTTTTCTACGTACGCCGTTCCGATGATTATTGGGGAAATCCGGCGGTATTTAAGGGACAATAATCCAATCCGCGTATCACGCTCATTAAGAGATATCGCTTATAAAGCCCTGCAGGTAAGGGAAAAACTGATGAGCACCACTTCAAAAGAACCGACAACAGAAGAAATCGCCAGGGAGCTGGATGTTCCGCATGAAGATATTGTGTTTGCGCTCGATGCGATCCAGGATCCCGTGTCGCTGTTTGAGCCAATTTACAATGACGGCGGCGACCCGATTTATGTCATGGACCAGGTGAGCGACGAAAAAAATAAAGATTCCCAATGGATTGAAGAAATTGCGCTACATGAAGGGATGAGGCGCTTGAATGAACGGGAGAAGATGATCATCCGGAAACGGTTTTTCCAAGGCAAAACACAAATGGAAGTCGCGGAGGAAATCGGCATCTCCCAGGCACAAGTTTCCCGCCTCGAAAAAGCAGCCATCAGGCAAATGAATAAGAATATTCAATAAGAAAGCGTAGGCGCTTTGGGCGTATGGATTTCATAATATTAGACTTAAATAAAGGAAACACGCTGTGCTCTTAGCGACCCGATGCTGACTTATTTCATGGAGAATGCTTAGAAATCCACTAGAACCATGGCGCCGCAGCTGGATCAAGAAAAGCGGAGTCTGCCCCCCGTTTTTCTTTTTGGTTATGCTATTTTTTGTTGATGATTGCTCATTTCTGAGACTCCTGCGGGATAAGCGTGCAAGAAGAATCCCTGTGCTGAGGTATCGGCGGGGAGGCTCGCGGACGCAGGGAGCGAAGCGGATTTCGCGATTATCACAGCCTTCTTTTTTTCTGTGAAAAAATAGTTCGAATGTGTGCAGAAGACCTTTTTCATGCAATGGTTGCGAGTAAGACGATTATGGATGTTTTATTCGTAAATCCCGCCCGGTGCGCATAAACTTGTATTATAGAGCAGCACGACAACAGGGGGGGAGAGCGCATGGTCCGTATTTCGGATTTTCAAATCAAAGATGTTGTTAGCATATCGGACGGCAGGAAACTTGGAAATGTGGAGGATATAGACATAAATTTGGATACCGGGACGATCGAAAGCATCATTGTAGGTGGTGCATCAGGGAAAATGTTCGGCCTGTTCGGAAAAGATGATGAAATTGTCATCCCTTGGAACAACATCGTCAAAATCGGCACCGATGTTATATTAGTCCGCTTTAAAGAATCGCCTTATACACAGCAGCAGCTCCAGGAACCGAAAAAATAGGCAGCCGGAGGAAAACAAAAAAAACGGCGGACAGCCGTTTTTTATTTATAAACTTTAATCGTGATTGTTTTGACGCCCCATTGGATGGCTTTCTTTTTGCTCGAAATAAAAACATCAATTTTTTTACCCTTAATGGCGCCGCCGGTATCTCCGGCAATTGCCGTTCCGTAACCCGGAACGTAAACTTTGGAACCGAGCGGGATGACTTTCGGGTCAACCGCGATCACTTTCGAATTCGGATGTTTTTTTAGGTTGATGCCGGTAGCCGTAATGCCGCTGCCGGAACCTGCCGTATAAGCAGTTGCTTTTACCTTAATGGTCCGGTAAGAAACGGATGAAGTTGAAACTTTTTTTGAGGATGAGCTGCTTTGCACTTTCAGCTTTTGTTTGACTCTAATCATATCCGATTTTAAGTGGTTCCAGCTTTTTAACTTAGCCACGGTAACATGGTATTTTTTTGCGATTTTATATAATGAATCTCCTGCTTTTACTGTGTAAGTCGTCGTTGCTGCAAATGCTCCATGGCCTGTACCAAAAGAAAAGATGCAGACTGTGAATAAAGATAACCAAATTTTTTTCAAATCTAGTACCTCTTTTATGTAAGTTTTTTGTTATTCATAGAATAGCAGAGTTGTATAACAGGAAAGTAACAACGGTTTATTAGTTATATTACAAACCGGTTACATTTGTCGAGTTGCAGGCGCATTTTTCCTATCAACATAAAAAGTTGCGAATTTTGGGTAAATTTGTTATAAATAAAATCAGAATGGGAAAAACGCATTCAAAATGAAAAGATATAGAAGATATCGGCGTAAAACGTTATAATAAAACAAACAGAATTTTTCCAGGAAAGCCGGGTGAAGGCCATATGGAAGAACCGTTTACCAAAACGGCAGCCGAATATTATACGGTCGGAAGCTGGGAGAAAAGCGGGATTGCCGCAGGGTTTACCGTAAAAGGCGGCGGTACAAGCAAAATGTTTAACGGCAGTTTAAATCTCGCTTTTCATGTCAATGACAATATTGATTTTGTGAGGCAGAACCGGCAAATTGTTGCGGAAAGGACCGGTTTCCCTTTATCATCTTGGGTGGGAGCCGAACAGACGCATGAAGACCATGTGCAAAAAGTTACCCTCCATGACCGTGGAAAAGGCGCGGCTGATTACGGATCGTCTTTTCCTCATACTGATGGATTATACACCGATGAAAAAGACATATTACTTGTGCTGGCCTTTGCGGATTGCGTGCCGATTTTCTATTTTGCCCCGAAACATGAGCGGATCGGGATAGTGCACGCAGGATGGAGAGGGACAACCCGTGGCATCGCGGCTAAAATGGTTGAAAACTGGGTAAAGGATGGTGTGCCGGAAAGTGAAATTGAAGTTGTCATCGGGCCGTCCATATGCCGGAATTGTTATGTCGTTGACAACCGTGTTATCGAGGCTGCCCTCCCCTGGCTCGGAAAGGCCGGAGATTTGCCGTATGTTGAAAAAACTCCGGGGCAGTACGCCTTGGATTTAAAACATTTAAATCAAATCATATTGCAGCGAGCAGGCATTCCGGAAAGCCGCATACAGATCAGCAATTTGTGCACAAGCTGCCGGGAAGAAGATTTCTTTTCGCACCGGCGCGACCGCGGCCGCACCGGAAGAATGCTCGGCTTTATCGGGATAAAAGGAGCACCAGAGAGATGAAAGTTTCTGAAAACCTCGCAAACATCAATGAAAGGATCGAAAAAGCGTGTGAACGCGCAGGAAGGAAACGCGGGGATATTGAAATTATCGCAGTGACAAAGTATGTATCTGCAGATAGGGCACAGGAGGCGCTTGATGCGGGGATCCGCCATCTCGGCGAAAACCGGGATGACGGCCTGCTTGAAAAATATAAAACCCTCGGCAACCGCCCTGTTTGGCATTTTATCGGGACGCTGCAGACAAGAAAAGTAAAAAATGTTATTGATAAAGTAAGTTACATACACTCTTTGGACCGCCTCAGCCTTGCGGAAGAAATAGAAAAACGGGCGGCTAAAGCCGATAAACAAATGAAGTGCTTTATCCAAGTGAATGTTTCGGGGGAAGAATCGAAACACGGGATGGAACCCGGGCAAGTGCTTGATTTTGTCCACAAAATGAAGGATTTTCCGCATATCCTTGTTGTCGGCCTTATGACAATGGCACCGCTGACGGATGACCAAAACACGATCAGAAGCACGTTCCGCGGATTAAAGCAGTTGCAACAGGAAGTTGAGAGCCTCCACTTGGATTACGCCCCATGCCATGAGCTATCGATGGGCATGTCGAACGACTTCGAAATTGCTGTAGAAGAAGGCGCAACTTTTGTAAGGATTGGTACCGCACTTGTCGGTTCACGTTAAAACAAACGGAGGTGTAAAGGAATGGGATTAAAAACAAAATTTAAGTCGTTTTTTTTGCTTGATGATGAATACGATGACCAGGAAGAAGAAATGATGGAAAAAGAATACGAACCGGAGCCTGAACCGCCGGCACAAAAACCGGTAAGGCATGCGCGGCAAAACGTTGTCAGCCTGCAGAGTGTCCAAAAATCATCAAAAGTTATTCTTGAAGAGCCAAGGGTATATGCCGATGCACAGGAAATCGCCGACCATTTAAAAAACCGCCGGGCTGTCGTCGTCAATTTGCAAAGCATGCCGCATGACCAGGCAAAGCGGATTGTCGATTTTTTGAGCGGGACGGTTTATGCAATTGCGGGTGATATCCAAAGGATCGGAAGTAATATTTTTCTCTGTACGCCGGATAACGTCGAAGTTTCCGGAAAAATTTCCGAATTCCTGCAGGAGCAGGATTATAACGATACGAGGTGGCCTTAAACCGAATGGATTCAATTTTAGGCTCAATTTTAACAATCATTTTACTTTTAATGAGAATCTACTCCTACATCCTCCTGATTTACATTTTTATGTCATGGTTTAATATCAGGGATACCGAGATCGGGCGCCTGTTTGCGCGGATTTCGGAACCGTATTTGGAACCGTTCCGCCGGATTATCCCGCCGATCGGCATGATTGATATTTCTCCGATTGTGGCTTTTTTCGTTTTGGATTTGGCAAGAGCTGGGATTGCGCAGGTTTTCTCGTGGTTGATGTGAGTAAGATTGAACGTTTATTTTTCCAAAAAAAGGGACATGTCTGTTCCTTTTTTTCATTCAAAGGAGATTTTCTATGGATTCAATTTATCAGCATTTTCGGCCGGATGAAAAAGAGTTTGTCGACAAGGTGATTGCCTGGAGGCAGTATGTAGAGGATGCTTATGCGCCAAAACTAACGGATTTTTTGGATCCGCGCATGCAGCAAATTGTGGAAATGATTATCGGGACGCAAAGCGGGATTCGCGTACAGGCTTATGGCGGCAGGCCGGAGAGCGAGCGGAAAAGGATGTTGCTTTTTCCCGACTATTTTTCACCTGAAACGCAAGATTTTCAAATCGCATTATTTGAAGTGGAATATCCGTCCAAATTTGTTTCATTTGAGCATAAGCATGTGCTCGGATCCCTGATGTCCCTCGGCTTAAAACGGGAAAAATTCGGGGATATCCTGATCCGCGGCGGCCGTACCCAATTTTTCATTGCGGCGGAATATACGGACTTTATCCAAATGGAGTTCCGTCAGATCGGCAAAACGACAGTCCGGATAGTGAAAAAAACACTGGAAGAAGCCATTAGCGTTGAAGAGGAATGGCAGGAAAAAAAGGCAACGGTCAGTTCGCTGCGCCTTGATGCGGTCCTATCCGCTATTTACAATATCTCAAGGCAGAAAACGCAAATGCTGATCGGGCGCGGTCTTATAAAAGTGAACTGGAAAACGGTTGAAGACCCGGCGTTCCAGTGCCGGGAGGGCGATTATTTTTCGGTGCGGGGATACGGCAGAAGCCGGATGTTCCGGGTGGAAGGCAAAACAAAAAAAGAAAAATGGCGAATTGTGGCGGGTATATTAAAATAATTTGATTTATTAGCAGGATTTTCCCAAAAAATCGTCGAATTCCAGTATAATAACAAGGAGGGATTGTACGTAAAAGGCAATCTTTTGAAAAAGGAAGAAGGCAAATTGAACAGGAGGTGGCCACATGCCTTTAACGCCGTTAGATATACATAATAAGGAGTTTAGCAAAGGGTTCCGCGGTTATGATGAAGACGAAGTAAATGAATTCCTTGACCAGCTCATTAAAGATTATGAAATGCTGATCCGTGAAAAGAAAAGCCTGGAAGATAAAGTGGCTTCTTTAAATGAGCGCTTGAGCCATTTTACTTCCATTGAAGAAACGTTAAATAAATCCATTGTTGTTGCCCAGGAAGCAGCGGAGGAAGTGAAGGGAAACGCACAGAAAGAAGCGAAACTGATCATCCGTGAGGCGGAAAAAAACGCCGACCGGATCGTCAATGAAGCGCTCTCGAAAGCAAGGAAAATCGCTTTGGAAATTGAAGAGCTGAAAAAGCAGTCGAAAGTGTTCAGAACACGCTTCAAAATGCTGATCGAAGCGCAGCTTGACCTCATCAATAATGATGATTGGGATAAGCTGATGGAGTTTGAAGTCGACGCAACGGACCTCGAACTTGAAGAAGAAGAAGTAAATTAGGCTTGACGAAAAGGAAAAAAACCACATATAATGAATTACATTAAATACTGTATATGAAAAAACGATGACAGGGCAGTAGGGTTACGCCAACTTTCAAAGCGAACCGGGGACAGTGGGAGCCCGGCAAAGAACGTAACTTGAATATCCCCCTTGAGTTCTTGCCTTGAACGCCGAAATGGCCAGTAGATAAAAGCGGCCCATCCACGTTACGGATGTCGAGCGGGCATCGTCTTATGCCTACTAGGGTGGTACCGCGGGAAACCTTCTCGTCCCTATTTTTGGGGATGGGAAGGTTTTTTTAATGGATTTTTGGCAAGGATGAACCTAACGGAAAATTCTAAATTGCATTACAAGAAGGCAGGAGGATCAGAATGGATTATAAAGACACACTATTAATGCCAAAAACAGACTTCCCGATGCGCGGAAATTTGCCGAAAAAAGAACCGGAAATCCAGGCAAGGTGGGAAGAAATGAACATCTATGAAAAAGTGATGAAACGTACGGAAGGCAGGCCGCTGTTTGTCCTTCATGACGGGCCTCCGTACGCAAACGGCGATCTCCATATGGGCCATGCGTTAAACAAAACATTAAAAGACATCATCAACCGCTATAAATCAATGTCCGGCTACCATGCGCCGTATGTGCCGGGCTGGGATACGCACGGGCTGCCGATCGAGCAGGAGCTGACGAAAAAAGGCGTGAACCGGAAAGCCATGTCGGTTGCCGAATTCAGGAAGCTCTGTGAAGAATATGCCTATGAACAGATTGACCGCCAAAGAAAAGCGTTTAAACGCCTTGGCGTGCGCGGCGATTGGGAACATCCCTATTTGACGCTGCGTCCGGCATATGAAGCCGAGCAGATTAAAGTATTCGGCGAGATGGCGAAAAAAGGCTATATTTACAAAGGCCTAAAGCCGGTTTACTGGTCCCCTTCGAGCGAATCGGCGCTTGCGGAAGCGGAGATCGAATATAAGGACATCAAATCGCCTTCCATTTATGTTGCTTTCGACGTGAAAGACGGAAAAGGCGTCCTGGACACAGATACGAAAATCGTCATCTGGACAACGACCCCGTGGACGATTCCGGCAAACCTTGGGATTGCCGTGAATCCGGATATCAACTATGTCGTTGCAAAAGTAAACGGGCAAAAATACCTTGTTGCCGAAGCCTTACTGGAAGAAGTCAGCGGGGTGCTGGAATGGGAAAATGCGGAAGTGGTTCAAACCGTTCCGGGAAAAAATTTGGAATATATTGTGGCAAAACATCCGCTTTACGGCCGCGACTCGCTTGTCATGCTCGGCGACCACGTTACCACCGACAGTGGTACCGGCTGCGTCCACACCGCCCCCGGACATGGGGAAGACGACTTCATCGTTGGCAAAAAATACGGGCTTGATGTGCTTTGCCCGGTTGATGACAAAGGTATGATGACAGAAGAGGCACCGGGATTTGAAGGCTTGTTTTACGACAAAGCGAATAAACCGATTTGCGAAGCATTGGAAAAAGCGGGTGCGCTGTTGAAACTGAAATTTTTGACGCACTCGTATCCACATGACTGGCGGACGAAAAAACCGGTCATTTTCCGGGCGACATCGCAATGGTTTGCCTCTATTGACATGTTCCGCGATGATATTTTGGAAGCCATCAAAGATGTAAAATGGACGCCGGTTTGGGGCGAAATCCGCATGCATAATATGATCCGAGACCGCGGCGACTGGTGTATTTCCCGGCAGCGTGCGTGGGGCGTGCCGATTCCGGTATTTTACGCGGAAAACGGCGAAGCGATCATCACGGAAGAAACCATCCAGCACGTATCCGATCTGTTCCGCCAGTACGGATCCAATGTCTGGTTCGAACGGGAGGCGAAAGACCTGCTTCCGGAAGGATTCACGCATCCGGGCAGCCCAAACGGCATTTTTACAAAAGAAACGGATATTATGGATGTTTGGTTCGACTCCGGATCTTCGCATCAAGGCGTTTTGGCTTCTCAGGAAGGTTTAAAACGCCCGGCTGATTTGTATCTTGAAGGTTCAGATCAATACCGCGGCTGGTTTAACTCTTCCCTGATTACCGGTGTTGCTGTAACAGGGCGCGCTCCGTACGACGGTGTTTTAAGCCACGGCTTTGTACTTGACGGGGAAGGCCGCAAAATGAGTAAGTCGCTCGGCAACGTCATTTCCCCGGGAAAAGTGGTCGACCAGCTTGGGGCAGACATTATCCGCCTGTGGGTCGCATCAGTTGACTATCAGGCTGATGTCCGCATCTCCAATGATATTTTGAAACAAGTGTCAGAAGTTTACCGGAAAATCCGCAATACGTTCCGTTTCATGCTCGGGAACCTGAACGATTTTGATCCGGCAAAAAATAAGGTTGCTTACGAAGACCTGCGCGAAGTCGACCAATTTATGCTTGTGAAATTGAACAAACTCGTAAAAGAAGTGCGCGATGCTTATGAACATTACGAGTATGCAACCATTTACCATGCCGTCAACAATTTCTGCGCAGTCGACCTCAGCTCGTTCTATATGGATTTTGCAAAAGACGTGCTGTACATTGAACTGGCGGATAATCCGGAACGCCGTGCAATGCAAACCGTTTTGTACGAATGTCTCATTGCATTGACAAAATTGCTTTCACCGATTTTGCCGCATACAGCTGATGAAGTTTGGCAGTATATCCCGGGCGTCACGGAAGAAAGCGTGCAGCTCACCGATATGCCTGAATATGTCGATTATCCGAATGCTGCAGAACTGGAAGAAAAATGGAATGCCTTCATGGCGCTGCGGGATGATGTCCTGAAAGCATTGGAAGAAGCACGGAATGCAAAAGTGATCGGGAAATCGCTGACCGCAAAAGTAACTTTGTATGTCAATGATGAAACAAAAGCGTTGCTGGACAGCATTTCGGAAAGCAAAAAACAATTGTTCATCATCTCCGGGTTTGAAGTGGCGGGTTCGCTTGATGAAGCGCCGGAAAATGCTTTAAAATTGGAACATGCCGCGATTATTGTGGAAAAAGCGGAAGGCGAAACGTGCGAACGCTGCTGGGTTGTTACACCTGATGTCGGCCATGACCATGATCATCCAACCCTTTGCCCGCGCTGCGCATCTGTCGTGAAAACGTTGAATGCGCAAGTGTGATTTCGGTGAAGCCGGTGCTGCTTCTATTACGGGTGCAGCGCCGGTTTTTTATGCTGGAAAAACAGCTTACCATTACATGATTTTGTTACTTTTAGTAAACGTTTTTCCGAAAATCCGCCGGCAGCCCGGGAATGCTAAAAGCAACAACCTGAATGGGGGGCTGGGTGAATTGGGCAATGAGATCGAGACGTTACTGCAATCCCTGAAAGAAGAATTAAGCGCTTATGAATCGAAGCACGAGGTTGTGCAAAGCTTGATTCAAGAAGAACTAAAAGATATCGAAACGGCTTTATCCAGAATCAATACCGTGGATGAAGACGCAATTCCGCAGGAGTGGCTGCAGGAAATCCCGACGCTTCTGTCGCCGGCGGACTGGCAGAATATCTGGGTGTATGGAAAAGTACCCGTCCCATATGACATATTCCATTAGTCCTTTTCTTTTCGCTGCCCTTTGTTTATGGTAAAATGCAGAAAGAAAACATGCGGCCGGCGGCAAAGTAAGTCGTGCGGCCACACAAACAGGGGCGGAGGAAAACCAATTGTTTATTTTATATTATGCTATTGCACTCATTGTAATCGGCATTGATCAGCTGACAAAATGGCTTGTCTTAAAAAATATGTACATCGGGGAGAGCATCGAAGTCATCCCGAACTTCTTTTTTATTACATCGACACGCAACACAGGCGCTGCCTTCAGCATACTGGAAGGGCAAATGTGGCTGTTTTATGTGATTACTGTGGCCGTGGTTGCCGGTATTATTTATTACATCCAAAAATACGCCAAAAACAGGTTATTGCTCGGCATCAGTCTCGGGCTCATTTTGGGCGGTGCGGTAGGCAATTTTATCGACCGCCTGTTCCGCAGCGAAGTGGTCGATTTTGTCCATTTGCGCTTCGGCAGCTACGATTTTGCCGTTTTTAACGCGGCTGATTCCAGTTTAACCATTGGCGTTGTGCTGTTATTTATTTTTATGCTTTTTGATGAGAGGAAGACAAAGGAGAAAATTGATAGAAAAAATGGACCACACCGTTCTTGAACATGAAGCAAATGAAAGGCTTGATAAAATCGTTTCCTCCATGCAGGAAGAATGGTCGAGATCGCAAGTCCAGCAATGGATCAAAGATGGAAATGTAATCGTAAACGGGAAGAAAGAAAAAGCGAATTACAGATGCGCCGCGGGGGACATTATCGGGGTGGAAGTGCCTGAACCGGAAGTGCTTGATATTCTGCCGGAAAATTTGGATCTTGATATTTACTATGAAGATGTTGATGTGCTTGTCGTCAACAAGCCAAAAGGCATGGTTGTCCATCCATCAAACGGGCACATCTCGGGAACGCTTGTGAACGGCTTAATGTACCATTGCAAAGATTTATCGGGTATTAACGGCGTGCTCCGCCCCGGCATTGTCCATCGCATTGACAAAGACACATCAGGGCTTTTAATGGTCGCCAAAAACGATATGGCACATGAAAAACTGGCGGAGCAGCTAAGCAAAAAAACGGTAACGCGCAAATATTATGCGCTCGTCCACGGCAATATCCCGCATGATGCAGGGACGATTGATGCCCCGATCGGAAGGGACCCTGCTGACCGGCAGCGCATGGCTGTAGTGGACAATGGCAAGCCGGCGGTCACCCATTTCCGCGTCTTGGAACGTTTTAACAAGTATACGTTTATTGAATGCCAGCTGGAAACTGGGCGCACCCACCAAATCCGCGTCCATATGAAATATATTGGCCATCCGCTTGCCGGCGACCCGAAATACGGCCCGAAAAAAACGATCGATTTCGGCGGGCAGGCGCTCCATGCCGGGGTGCTCGGGTTCCGCCATCCGCGCACGGGGGAATATCTTGAGTTCGAATCACCGCTGCCGGACGATTTCCAAGCGCTTTTAAACAAGCTGAGATTAGGTTTGTGAAAAAAGAATTGACAAACCGCCGAAAAAAGTTTAAGGTAAAAATAACTTCATAAGCCTTTTAAAAACAGTCCCGTGAGGCTGGCAAGGGAACGATACTTTTTACAAATAAGCCTTCCTGCCTCTCCCAGCGGAAGGCTTTGATTTTTTCCCAGAGGTGACAACATGGTCCAAAAAGCGATCGTAATGGATGAAGTCATGATCCGCAGGGCTTTGACGCGGATCGCCCACGAAATTATCGAACGGAACAAAGGCATTGAAGATACGATGCTCGTCGGAATCAAAACGCGCGGCATTTATTTGGCTGAACGATTGGCCGCCCGGATTGAGCAGATTGAAGGGTGCCCGGTGGAAGTCGGTGAACTTGATATCACGCTGTACCGCGATGATTTAAGCAAAAAAACGGCCGATGGCGAACCGGAAGTAAAAGGCACCAAACTGCCGTCAAGCATTACGGATAAAAAAGTGATTTTGGTGGATGACGTGTTATACACGGGCAGAACGGTGCGCGCCGCCATGGATGCGCTCATGGACAGCGGCCGTCCGAGCCGGATCCAGCTGGCGGTGCTTGTCGACCGCGGCCACCGGGAACTGCCGATCCGAGCCGACTTTATCGGGAAAAATATCCCGACGAGCCAGTCGGAAAGAATTGTCGTACAATTAACAGATGTTGACGGGCGGGACCAGGTCAGCATCAACGAATAATCCTTTTAAAACATGTCCCGTGAGGTGTGCAAAGGATGGTTTTAGGGCCCTCTTTGCACCCTCGCGGCAAAGAGGGCTTTTTTGGGAATCGCTGAAATCGCGTGGCCTAGATATGAAAAGTCAATACGGAACACCTTTTAATCACAAGTCCAGAGAGGCTTGAAAGGGTGCCGGCGTAGCATGGCATTCGCCTTGCTGTGCCTGTTCTCGCGCACCCTGCTTGATTGCAGGGTGTTTTTTTACGGAACTGCAGGATGGCGATGAAGCTGGAGAAACACGAGCACAGGCTGCCGCTTGAAAAAATAAGGAGGATGTTAACATGCAGCATTTCCTGACGATGTCCGATTTGAGGAATGATGAAATTCTTGAGCTGCTGGAAGAAGCGGATGCTTTTTCAAAAGGGGCGCAATGGAAAACACCGGAACCGGTTTTTGCAGTAAATCTGTTTTATGAACCGAGCACGCGGACAAAATGCAGTTTCGAAGTGGCGGAGCGACGGCTCGGTTTGGAACTGCTCCCGTTTGAAGTCGGGGCATCCAGCGTGCTGAAGGGCGAAACTTTGTACGATACGGTGAAAACTTTGCAGTCGATCGGCGTCAGGGTCGTTGTCATCCGCCATCAGGAAGATGAATATTACAAAAAACTGGCCGGGAACGTGGAACTTTCGATTGTAAACGCGGGCGATGGCAGCGGCCAGCATCCGTCCCAGTGCCTGCTGGACCTTTTAACGATCCAACAAGAATTTGGCACGTTCCGCGGCTTAAACGTTTGCATCATCGGGGACCTCGTGCACAGCCGTGTGGCCAGGTCGAACGCGTGCGCCCTGCAAAAGCTCGGCGCAACCGTAAAGTGCTCGGGGCCTGTCGAATGGTATGATCCGACAATGAACATTGATTATATATCCGTGGACCAGGGCGTCAGGGAAGCGGATGTGGTGATGCTTCTTCGGATCCAGCATGAGCGCCATAAAGAAACCGCGCATCTTTCCAAAGAAGAATACCACCACGAATACGGGCTGACAGTGGAAAGGGAGCGGATGATGAAGCCGAATAGCATCATTATGCATCCGGCGCCGGTCAACCGCGATGTTGAAATCGCAAGCTGCCTCGTGGAATGCGGCCGCTCGCGGATTTTTAAACAGATGGAAAACGGGGTTTTTGTCCGGATGGCAATTTTAAAAGCAATTTTACAAAAAGAAAAGGTGGTTTGCTGAATGGGCTGGTTGATCAAAAACGGCGTTGTATTGGATAAAAACGGAAAGCTGGTGCAAAAAGATATCCGAGTAAAGGGAGGCAAAATTGCGGAAATCGGAGCGGGCCTGAAAACCGCAGGCGAGGCTGTATTTGAAGCGGAAGAGCTTGCGATTTTACCGGGCTTTGTAGATCTGCATGTGCATTTGAGGGATCCCGGGTTTGAACATAAAGAAACGATCCGTACCGGGACGATGGCGGCGGCAAAAGGCGGATTTACGACAATCGCCGCGATGCCGAACACAAACCCGGTGACCGACCGGCCGGAGAGGCTAGCGGCTGTGCAGGAAAAAATCAAACAGGATGCGGTGGTGCGCGTACTGCCTTATGCGGCGATCACGCTTGATGAACAAGGAAAAGAGCTTTCCAATTTTGCCGGTTTAAAAGCACAAGGCGCCTTTGCTTTTTCTGATGACGGCGTGGGCGTGCAGGAAGCGGACCAAATGCTTCGCGCTATGGCACAGGCAAAAGCGCTTGGAATGGCGATTGTGGCCCACTGCGAAGACAACTCGCTCATACACGGCGGCTGCGTGCATGACGGGAAATTTGCGGCAGCGCACGGCTTGAAAGGAATCCCTTCCGTATGCGAGTCGGTGCAGATTGCCCGCGATGTACTGCTTGCGGAGGCAACCGGCTGCCATTACCATGTCTGCCATATCAGCACGAAAGAGTCGGTCCGGGTTGTCCGCGATGCAAAAAGGGCCGGTATTCCGGTAACGGCGGAAGTAACGCCGCACCACCTGCTTTTGTGCGAAGACGATATTCCGGATGCGGATGCAAACTGGAAAATGAACCCGCCACTTCGGACAAAAGAAGACCGAGACGCATTAATTGGAGGCCTTTTGGACGGAACGATCGATTTTATCGCAACCGACCACGCTCCACACGCCGCGGAAGAAAAAGCAAAGGGCATTGAACTGGCACCGTTTGGCATCACCGGATTTGAAACTGCTTTTCCGCTTTTATATACGCATTTTGTCGAACAAGGAATTTTTACGCTGAAACAGCTTGTCGACTGGATGACGGTAAAACCTTCAAAGGCATTCGGCCTTCCGTACGGCGTGCTTGAAGTGGGGGCAGCCGCCGACATCACGGCAGTGGACATAAAGGAGCGGAAAATCATCATTCCGTATGAATTTTTATCAAAAGGGAAAAACTCCCCGTTTGGGGGCCGCGTTTGCACAGGTTTTCCGGCAGCAACATGGGCAAACGGGGAATTGGTATGGGGAAAGGAGTTGGCGGTAAAGTGAAAAGACAATTGATCTTGGAAGACGGCACCATTTTCAAAGGGGAGGGGTTTGGCAGTTTAAAAGATTCATATGGGGAGATCGTCTTTACAACCGGAATGACCGGCTACCAGGAAACATTGACAGACCCGTCATTTTACGGCCAAATCGTGACATTTACATATCCATTGGTCGGGAATTACGGCATCAACTGGAACGATTTCGAAGCGTCAAGGCCGTATGTAACAGGTCTCGTTGTAAAAGAAGCGGCGGAATACCCGTCCAACTGGCGGAGCACTTTGTCGCTTGGTGAATTTTTAAAGGAAAAAGAGATTCCGGGGATCGCCGGCATTGATACAAGAAAATTAACGCGGAAAATCCGGGCGTTCGGAACGCTGCGGGCGGCGATCTGCGCAGAAAATGAAGATGCTGATACGGTAATTGCCGGCCTGAAAGCGAAGCCGTCCGTCCGTGATGCGGTCGCGCAAGTTTCCCCAAAAAAGCGGTATGAAATAGATGGGCCGGGCAAACATGTCGTTCTTGTCGATTTTGGCGCAAAAAAAAGCATTTTAACAGAGCTCACGAAACGGAATTGCCGCGTTACGGTGATGCCTTACAACGTTACGGCAGCTGAGATTTTGTCGCTCCGGCCGGATGGCGTCATGCTTTCAAACGGCCCCGGCAATCCGAAAGATGTCGCATGCGGGATCCAAATGGTCAAAGGCCTGCTTGGAAAATTGCCGCTGTTTGGGATCTGCCTCGGCCACCAGCTGTTTGCCCTTGCCTGCGGCGCCGATACGTTTAAATTAACATTCGGCCACCGTGGCGTCAATCATCCCGTCCAGGACATCCAAACGGGCAAAACGGTGATCACATCGCAAAACCACGGCTATGCAGTTGATGAAAAATCGCTATCGGGAACCGGCCTGATGGTGACGGAACGGGCATTAAACGACGGTACGATTGAAGGGCTGGCCCATACAATATATCCGGCTTTCACCGTCCAGTATCATCCAGAAGCATCACCCGGCCCGCACGATTCAAACCGGTTATTTGACCAGTTTTTAAACATGATCGATCAGCATCAGGAGGAACACAAATATGCCAAAACGCACTGATATTCAAAAAATCCTTGTGATTGGGTCCGGACCGATCGTCATCGGCCAGGCTGCTGAATTTGATTACGCGGGAACGCAGGCCTGTCTTGCCCTCAAAGAAGAAGGCTATCAGGTCGTTTTGGTCAACTCCAATCCTGCGACGATTATGACCGATACGGAAATGGCGGATAAAGTTTATATTGAACCGCTTACCGCTGAATTTGTCAGCAGCATCATCCGGAAAGAACTCCCGGACGCCCTGCTCCCGACGCTCGGCGGCCAGACCGGCTTGAATATTGCAATGGAATTGGCGAAATCCGGCATTCTCGACCAGTACGGCGTTGAAGTGCTCGGGACAAAACTGTCCGCGATCGAACAGGCGGAAGACCGCGAAGCATTCCACGACCTGATGGGAAAACTCCATGAACCTGTGCTGGAAAGCATGATCATCCACTCGCTGAAAGAAGCATACCAATTTGTTCAGAAAGCAGGCTATCCGGTCATCGTGCGCCCGGCTTACACATTGGGCGGAACCGGCGGCGGCATTTGCCATGATGAAGAAGAATTGGTTGAAACGGTCACTAACGGCCTTCTCCAAAGCCCTGTCCGTCAGTGCTTGCTTGAAAGAAGCATCGCCGGCTTTAAAGAAATCGAATACGAAGTGATGCGCGACAGCGAAGACCACGCCATTGTCGTATGCAATATGGAAAATATCGACCCGGTCGGCGTCCATACCGGCGACTCGATTGTTGTCGCTCCTAGCCAGACGTTGAGCGATAAAGAATACCAAATGCTCCGCAATGTTTCTTTAAAAATTATCCGTGCGCTCGGCATCGAAGGCGGCTGCAATGTGCAGCTTGCGCTTGACCCGAACAGTTTTGACTACTATGTCATCGAAGTCAATCCGCGTGTGAGCCGTTCATCGGCGCTTGCATCAAAAGCGACCGGCTACCCGATTGCGAAACTGTCGGCAAAAATAGCGGTCGGCCTGACGCTTGCCGAAATGAAAAACCCGGTTACCGGCACCTCTTACGCCAATTTTGAACCGGCGCTCGATTATGTTGTCACAAAAATCCCGCGTTTTCCGTTTGATAAATTTGAACAAGCATACCGCAGGCTCGGCACCCAGATGAAAGCGACCGGCGAAGTGATGGCGATCGGCCGCACGTTTGAAGAATCGCTGTTAAAAGCCGTGCGCTCGCTTGAAATCGGCCTCCAACATTTGGAGCTGGAAAACGGCGGGGAAATCAGCATGGAAACGATCGAAAAGCGAATCCGCAACGCCGGGGATGAACGCCTATTTTACCTGGCAGAAGCGTTAAGAAGGAGGATTTCAATCGAACAGCTTCACGACTGGAGCAAAATTGACCTGTTCTACCTGTATAAGCTCGAAAAAATCATCCGCTTCGAAAAAACGCTGCTTGATTCATCGTGGGATGTTGAAGCTGCCCAAAAAGCAAAAGTGATGGGTTTTGCGGATCGCGTGATCGCCAAATTGTGGAACACGGGAGAAGAAAAAGTATACGAGTGGAGGAAACAGCATGGAATTTTGCCGGTGTATAAAATGGTCGACACATGCGCAGGGGAATTCGCATCGGAAACGCCGTATTTTTACGGTACATATGAAGAGGAAAACGAATCGGTTGTCACAAACAGAAAAAGCATCATCGTTCTCGGGTCAGGCCCGATTCGAATCGGTCAGGGGATTGAATTCGACTATGCAACGGTACATGCTGTCTGGGCGATCCAGGAAGCGGGTTATGAAGCGATTATTATCAACAACAACCCGGAAACGGTCTCAACCGATTTCAGCATCTCCAATAAGCTCTATTTTGAACCGCTGACGATTGAAGATGTCATGCACATTATTGATCTTGAACAGCCGGAAGGAGTTGTAGTCCAGTTTGGCGGCCAGACGGCAATCAATCTCGCGGAAAAACTGGCTGAACGCGGCGTGCGCATTCTCGGCACTACGCTTGAAAATTTGGAACGTGCTGAAGACCGCGACAAGTTTGACCATGTTTTAAGCCAACTCGGCATTAAACGCCCGCTTGGAAAAACCGGTACTTCAGTGGAAGAAGCGGTCGCAATCGCGGAAGAAATCGGATATCCGGTCTTGGTGCGCCCTTCATTCGTGCTCGGCGGCCGTGCGATGGAAATTGTCTACCATGAAGATGATTTGCGCCAGTACATGAAGACGGCGGTAAAGGTAAGCCCGAACCAGCCGGTGCTCGTTGACCGCTATGTTACCGGCCAAGAGTTTGAAGTCGATGTCATTGCGGACGGCAAAGATGTGCTCATCCCCGGCATTGTCGAACATATCGAACGCGCCGGCGTCCATTCGGGAGACTCGATAGCGGTTTATCCGCCGCAGCGTTTGGCAGAAGATCTGAAAGCGGAAATGGTTGAAACATGCAAAAAGCTGGCGGCAGGACTTGAAATTAAAGGCTTGATGAATATCCAGTTTATCGTTTCAAACAATGAGCTTTATGTGATTGAAGTCAACCCGCGATCGAGCCGAACCGTGCCGTTTTTAAGCAAAATTACCGATGTCCCGATGGCCAAACTTGCCATGAAAGTGATGATAGGTGAATCGCTAGAACAACTCGGTTTCGGCATCGGGCTGAGGCCTGAAAAACAGGAAGTGTTCGTCAAAGTGCCGGTCTTCTCTTTTGCCAAATTGAAACGGGTTGAACCGACGCTCGGGCCGGAAATGAAATCGACAGGCGAAGTCATGGGCCGCGATCTGACTTTCGAAAAAGCCTTGTACAAAGGGCTGGCTGCTGCGGGCACAAAACTGACGTTGAACGGCAGCATTCTGTTTACCATTGCCGATAAAGACAAGCGGGAAGCCCTGCCGCTCGCGAAACGCTTCATTGATATCGGCTTTACGTTAAAAGCAACAGAAGGAACGGCAAAATTTATGAGGGAAAACGGGTTAGTTGTTGAAGAAGTGGAAAAAATCGGGGGAGATGGCGATACGGTGCTCGACTCGATCCAAAAAGGCGAAGTGCAGTTTGTCCTGAACACGATCACAAAAGGGCAGCAGTACGAGCGCGACGGGTTCCAAATCCGCAGGCAAGCGGTCGAAAGCGGCATCCCGTGTCTGACTTCGCTCGATACGGCAGCCGCGATCCTGTCCATTTTGGAATCGATGAGCTTCTCGATCCGTCCGATTGCACAAGAAGAACAGCAGGTGATACGCGCATGATGCAGGAACAAATGGTAGTCAAAAAGCATAGCAGCATTGCAAAAGACATCTATGAAATGGTGCTTGCGGGTGATTTGGTCCGGCAAATAGCCCGCCCCGGCCAATTTATCCATATTAAAGTCGGCAGCGGAATTGACCCGCTGCTCAGGCGGCCGATCAGCATTGCGGAATTGGACCGGGACAGGTGCGAAATCACAATTCTTTACCGGGCGCAGGGGAAAGGGACGAAAATGATGGCGGAAATGAATCCAGGGGAAAAATTGGATGTGCTCGGCCCTTTAGGCAACGGGTTTCCGGTTGATGCACTCCGGCACGGGCAAAAAGCGCTCCTTGTCGGCGGCGGCATCGGAGTTCCCCCGCTTTACGAACTGTCTAAACAACTCAAAGCAAGAGGCGTCGAGGTCCGGCATGTGCTCGGATTTGAATCGGCGGCGCACGCCTTTTATATCGATCAATTTTCTGCACTCGCCCCAACCTCCGTAGCAACAGTGGACGGCTCCCGCGGAACAAAAGGGTTTGTAACAGATGCTTTGGCCGGTGATGGATGGAACTTTGACTGTATTTACGCATGCGGCCCGGCGGCGATGTTGCGGGCATTGGAAACGGAATACCCGGGCCGGCGCGGATTTTTTTCACTCGAAGAACGGATGGCATGCGGAATCGGCGCCTGCTACGGGTGCGTCTGCCGGCCAAAAAATAGCCCGGATAATGCCACGAAAAAGGTTTGCAGCGACGGCCCTGTATTTGAAATGGGGGAGGTGCTCATATGACCGACTTGCGTGTGGAATTGCCCGGATTATCATTGAAAAATCCGGTCATGCCGGCGTCGGGCTGCTTCGGCTACGGGCGGGAATACAGCCAATGGTATGATTTAAGCGAATTGGGCGCGATCATGATCAAAGCCACAACAAAAGAACCGCGCTTCGGTAACCAGCCCCCGCGCATTGCGGAGACGGAAGCCGGCATGCTGAACGCGATCGGCCTGCAAAACCCGGGACTTGAAAAAGTAATGGCCGAAGAGCTGCCGTTTTTGGAATACTACGATGTCCCGATCATTGCGAATGTGGCCGGATCCACGATTGAAGACTATGTGTATGTCTCGGAGCATATTTCAAAAGCGCCGAATGTCCATGCACTTGAACTCAATATTTCCTGCCCGAATGTAAAATCGGGAGGCATTACGTTCGGCACTGATCCGGTCATGGCGTATGAACTGACAAGGAAAGTCAAAACCGTCTCCGAAGTGCCGGTATATGTGAAACTTTCCCCAAATGTGACTGATATTGTTGCGGTTGCGAAAGCGGTGGAAGCCGGCGGTGCGGACGGGCTGACAATGATCAACACGTTGTTCGGCATGAAGCTGGATTTGAAGACGGGGCGGCCGGTGCTTGCCAATGAAACGGGCGGCTTATCCGGGCCGGCGATTAAACCTGTGGCCATCCGGATGATTTACCAAGTAAGTCAACAGGTGAAAGTTCCAATCATTGGAATGGGCGGCATCCAAACGGCAGAAGATGTCATTGAATTTTTATACGCCGGCGCAAGCGCAGTCGCAGTCGGCACCGCCAATTTTATTGAACCTCTCATCTGCCCTCGCATTATCCAAAAACTGCCGGAAGTGATGGAACAGCTCGGCGTTAAAAAGATTACAGAGTTTGTTGGAAGGAGCCATAAACAATATGCATAAACCGATCATTGCCCTGGATTTTCCTTCGTGGGAGGATACCCGGGAATTTCTGCAGGGGTTTCACGGCGAACCGCTCTATGTGAAAGTGGGAATGGAATTATTTTATCAAACCGGCCCGGGCTTGATTGCTTCCCTGAAGGAAATGGGGCATGACATTTTTCTCGATTTAAAACTGCACGACATCCCGAATACGGTGCGGCAGTCGATGAAAGGGCTGGCTGCGCTTGATGTGAACATGGTCAACGTCCATGCCGCCGGGGGATCCGAGATGATGGAAGCTGCGCTCGAAGGTCTTGATGCCGGTACCCGCGCCGGGAGAGAACGCCCCGCGCTCATCGCGGTGACGCAGCTTACCAGCACATCAGAAACGCAGATGCAGAAAGAACAGGGCATTTTAAAGCCGTTGCGCGAATCCGTTCTCGATTATGCCGCGCTTGCTTACGAATCCGGGCTTGACGGCGTGGTCTGCTCGGCGCTCGAAGCCCGCGATATCATGGATCGGATCGGCGCTGCCTTTTTAAAAGTGACGCCGGGCATCCGCCTGGCCGGGGATGGTGCGTCCGACCAGAAGCGTGTTGTCACGCCGGAGAGAGCGCGGGAACTCGGCGCAACCGCAATCGTTGTCGGGCGCTCGATTACGAAAGCAGCCGATCCGTATACTGCCTACTTAAAGGTTAAACAGCAATGGGGGAAAGAATAATGGAAAATTATATCGCCGGACAATTACTGGATATTGAAGCCGTTTTTTTAAAACCGAACGAGCCTTTTACATGGTCATCGGGCATCAAGTCGCCGGTTTACTGCGACAACCGTATTACTTTGTCGTACCCGAATTTGCGGAAAGAAATTGCGATCGGGCTGAAAAAGCTGATTGAAGCGCATTTTCCGGAAGCAGAAGTCATCGCCGGAACCGCAACAGCCGGCATCGCACACGCCGCGTTTGTAAGCGATCTGATGAACCTGCCGATGGTTTACGTGCGTTCGAGCGCGAAAAAGCATGGGAAAGGCAATCAAATCGAAGGACGGGTCGCACCCGGCCAGAAAGTTGTCGTTGTGGAAGATTTAATATCAACCGGCGGAAGTGTGCTTACAGTTGTCCGTGCTTTGCGTGATGCCGGCTGCGAAGTGCTTGGCGTTGTCACGATCTTTACATACGAACTGCCGGCCGGGGCGGAGAATTTTACACGGGAAGGCATTACGGCTTATTCCTTATCGAATTATACCACGCTGCTTGAGGTAGGCGTGGAAAAAGGCCTGATCCGGGAAGAAGACTTGGCAACGCTGCAGGAATGGAGGCAGGATTCGGAGAATTGGGGGAAATGACTTGTGAACTGGAGGGCTGGTTGAGGCCCTTTTTATGTTTAAAGACACAGTACAGAAAAAATTAGGGGAAACTGTCATTTACAAAAGTGGAAAAAGACAAAAGTCTGTCAAACCCGAAAAGAATTATCTTTTACAGGCAGCTAAAAGGACAAAAGGGATCCGCCCCGTTCAGCAATTGTCTAATTGAGGCAGCCAAAAAGATAAATATTGTCTTTTTCAGAGACACAAACAAGACTAAAGGAAGAAAAACAAAGAAACTGCATAATCAAAAGAATAAAGCAAATATATCATTGAACAAACAAAAACGCCGCCCTTTACGAAATGTGTTAACTAAAACTTACAGTGTTCTTTAAAAAAATACAGCCAGCAAAATTATTTGTAGTAGGACCACCTACCGCTACATGCTTTATTAAAATTTTTCTCCAGTATTCTATTTAACCTCTTCTTCGAATCCACGATTTTACACCAATCATAGATTCCCTTCGTTGTAATTTTTCGATCAGGAAACAGCATTTGAAATTCCCTGATACTCCATATGAACGCCGCTTCAACGGTTTCGCGGTGCCCGCAGTTTTCACAAACGATGCTCCTTCCCTGAACAGCACAAGAAAACGAACCGCACGATGCGCAAATAATCCCTTTCCGTAACTGCTCATATTCATACCGGGGCAGCTGCATAAAAGGCGATTCTTCAATATGAAGCGACAGAAGTTTTTCCGCCAGTCTCTTATGTTTGCCGTTCAGCTTTGCAGGCAATGAATTCAAATGTTTAAAATACCGGTTGATTTGAGTCGGGAAAATAAGTGGCGTATTCAGAGGGGCATGATAAAGAGTGAATTCGGGGTGAATAAAAATAACGGAAGCAGCGACAGGCATGTCAAATCCGAGCGAATGGAGCAGCTGCCGGAAAAGCGATTCGCAACGCCTCAATTGAATAAGCGGGTTGCTGATCTCGGACTTATTTCATAAATTCTTTCCCCTTCGTAGTAAAAATCGCCTTCATAATTTTTCACTTCAAACACGTAAATGGTTTCCCCGGTAATCACAAGCGTATCTATCTGGAATGTCGTATTGTTCAAGTAGAGACGCAAATCATTCAATACTAAGCAATCGCATTCAAGTTTCTCTGTCAGCAAGTCCAAGTGACGCTCCCCTTCGTATCCTTTTTCGAGATTCCAATAGTACTGCTTGTCTTTTTCAGTGAGATCCATTCGTCTGTTTAACGATTTAAAAATAAACAGCTCAAGAGATTTTGTACGATCTTTATAAAGCATGGTTCACTTCCTCCCTGATTAAAAAAATTCAGACTACAAGTTGATTATATATCAAATAGAAAAATTAGGCACCCATTTTTAGTATAATAAAAATATCAATCTATTTAGGTGATGTTATGAACAAATTTCGCATCGAGTATACCACAGGGTCTGTGCCATTCTGTTCGGGTTTGGCGGTGGTGGGGTTTCTCCTCCAGCAAACGAACCTTGCTTCAAGGCTTGACAATGCCATATCGGAAAATATTAAACGAAACCTTGGATATTCGAACGGGGATGTGGCCAAGTCTTATATCGGGCTGCTTTGCCTTGGAAAGAAGGATTTTGGCGCAATTGAAGCTTTCCGCAATGACACGTTTTTCCGCTCTTCTTTCAATCTCGAAAGGGTGCCTTCCAGCGCGGTTTTGGAGCACCGGTTGGACGAGGCTGCCTTATCGGATGAATGGAACGGCATTTTAATGGAAGAGTCTCTGGAACTGATTCACCAAACCAATGCGCCGGTCAGCCCGGTGTTCATAAAAGATCAAGCGTATGTATCAGTTGAGATTGAAGGTCCATTTGCTTTCATCGGTCAGGAAGGGTACTGCATCCAATTTGAAACGGCTACGGAACTGCAATTCATTCAAAAAACCGTCCAGTCTGCGCAAAAATTGGCAGCCGGCCCTTTTCTTTGGCGGCTTGATACCGGGGAGGACAGCACTGAAATTGTATCGGTATTGCTTGAACATGAAATGGATTTTATTTTGAGACAAACTCCGCAAAATACGGATGCATGGATTGAAAACGCCCTGAAACACGGCATGTGCTGCATTGAACGCGAAGGGGAGAATGTATATTTTGGATTTGTGCCTGAAAACGTTACTGTAAACGGTCAGGGAAGAACCGTCCGTAAAGTTTTTAAAATGATTGAAAGGACCATTGATCAAAACGGGCAAATCTTTTTGATGCCGCAATATGAGATGGAATTGTACTGGACAACGCTGGGTATCCCGGCAGCAGCCGTTTTGCAGCTTTACAACGAACATCAGAAAGTTTGTAATCAAATCAATCGTGAATTCAAGTCTGATCTTCATTTTAAACAGTTGCCATCCAAACATGACAAAACAAACGAACTCGTCCTGCATTTTGGCATGTTCGCCTATAACCTGCTTCGCGTCATCGGCCAGGGGAACAAGCGAATGAAACGGATCCGGGATGTGATACGGGAATTGCCGAAACGATCGATCCTGGAAGAGAATGAGAACTGAAAAAATTTCCTCATTCCCCATGTACCCGGGCGGTTTCCCAAGGTTCTTTCATTCCGGTTCTGACCATGAATTTATTATTAAAAATAACTTGGCAAATCCATAAAAGCTTGCATTGGGACACCCCCAAGTATACGGCTTAGGCGCTTTTCCTTTTAAACTCCCTGGATAAAATGTTATGATGAAAAAGAAAAAAATTTTTCATAATGAGCTTTGGAGTTGAGGAAATGGACAAAACGGAACTGCGGAAGTCAATGATTGCCTATTTAAAAAGCCTGGACGCACGGGAAAAACAGAACATAGAAGAGAAACTGCATGCCCGATTATTTTCATCAAATTTATGGAACCATGCCAAAACGATCGGCATTACGGTTTCCCAAGGATTTGAATGGGACACAAAGCCCATCATCGAAACCGGCTGGGGGCAGGGAAAAACAGTTTGTGTGCCGAAATGCGTGCCGGAAGAAAAAAAGCTCCTCTTTTACCGGCTCGACCTTTTTGGGCAACTGGAGAAAAGCTTCTTTAACCTTTTGGAACCGAAAACTAATGAAACGGAGCAAGTCGACAAGCAGAAAATCGATTTGCTGGTTGTTCCCGGTCTTGTTTTTAACACAAAAGGCTACCGGATCGGTTTTGGCGGCGGGTATTACGACCGGTTTCTTGCAGATTTTCCAAATGATACGGTCTCTTTGGTTTATTCCGAACAGATAAGAGAGGACCTGCCTCTCCAATCTTATGATATTGCCGTTAAGCACATCGTTACTGAGAACGGGATTTTAAAGTAAAAGGGGAGAGTACATGAGCAACAGAACTTCCGTTATGATCAGTATCGTCTTGGCGATGCTGGTGTCATCGATTGATTCGACCATTATGAACACGACGATGCCCGTGATCGCAAAAGAGCTCGGCCGGTTTGACCTGTATGCATGGGCATTTGCATCCTATATGATTACAAGTACCATTCTTTCTCCGATCGCGGGAAGATTGTCCGATTTATTCGGCCGAAAGAAAGTGTTTGGATTCGGCATTCTTTTGTTTTTAGTCGGATCGCTTATGTGCGGGCTTGCATCAGAGATGATCGAATTAATTGTGTTCCGCGCGATTCAAGGAATTGGGGCAGGGTTCATGGTGCCGTTTCCGGCGATTATTGCTGGAGACTTGTTTTCCGTTGAAAACCGGGGGAAAATCCAGGCCCTGTTTACGGGCATGTGGGGCTTGTCCGCCGTTCTTGCCCCGCTGTTGGGGTCTTTCTTCGTTACATATTTTACTTGGAGATGGATCTTCTTTGTAAATTTGCCGGTCTGCCTCATTTCGTTTCTCACGCTGTTGCCGTACCAAGAACATTACGAGCCGAAAAAGGCGAGTGTCGATTATATTGGTGCGGTTTTATTTGCCGTGTCGATCACGTTATTGCTTTTAGACACGGTTGTCCACCGGAACCAAATTTTATATGCAGTAATTGGCGTTGTTTTTCTTATTGTTTTTTACTTTTATGAAAAACGGCAAGGTTCACCGATTGTTCCGCTTTCGATGTTCAAAAACAAAACGATCGCACGGATCAATGTGAATAGCTTTATTGGAACGGTGGCGTTGTTTGGCGCTTCCAGTTATATTCCGCTGTTTCTGCAAAAAGTGACAGGTCTTTCGCTGTTAATGAGCGGGGTTGCCTTGCTTGGATCGTCCATCGGCTGGATGGCTGCCGCTGTCCCTGCCGGAAAATGGATTTTAAAATACGGTTACCGGATATTGTTTATGATTGGAAATTTGCTTTTGTTGATTTCAGGGTTATTATGGATCTTCTTAAATCCAAGCCATGGTTTCTACTATGTCTTTCTTGTGATGATTGTGCACGGCGCAGCTTTTGGATTGATTTCAACGGTAGGGATTATTGGTTCACAGCAGATGGTAAGCGGGCACGAAAAAGGAATTTCAACATCGTTCTTTATGTTTACCCGTAATATGGGTACTGCGATCGGGGTGACGGTCATGGGCGCCTTTTTAACAAGCGGTGCAACGTATATGCAGGGCATACACCACTTGTTCTTGTTTGGCTTCTGCGGCAGTATTTTGGCACTCTTGACATCTTTCTTTATCCAAAATGATCGTGCGGAGAGGGAAGTAAACGCTGCAGATAGTTAAAAAAGCTTTTTCATCTCTTTTCTCTGATAAGCTTGATTCCTTTTTCAACTGCATTTTCTTATCTTGTTTCTGGGGGGTTCAAACACACCGACCTTTTTAACAGCGTAGGAAAGGATAAATCCGGCTATTCGGTTGATTGTCAAACTGGACAACAATTAATTTTTCTTTTGATGCCAAAATGATCCGGTAAATTCTATTCTTTTCAAATATAATCAAGTTAATAAGAAAAGTTGCCGCAAAAACTTCTTGGTGCAGAAAGAGGTAAAAATGGAGGGGCATGGATGAAAGAAATAAGGTTTAGCTTATTGGTAAAATACATATTGCTGGCGGTTATCGCCGTGCTTTGCGTCAAATATTTTGGAACGATCCTTAAAGCGATCGGCAATATTTGGCACGTTGCATTTCCGTTGGTGCTGGGGGCGGTGATCGCTTACGTCCTGAATATTTTAATGAAAAAAATCGAGCACATTTATTTTCCAAATTCGGGCAACAAAATGATCCGGAAAACACGGAGAACGGCTGGTATTTTGTTATCCTTTCTGGTGATCTTTGGGATCGTTTCGATATTAATCCTGATTATTGTTCCGCAATTGGTACAAGCTATTACAGTAGTTATCAATGCCATTCCTGAATTCTACTCCAAAACCGTGGCATATTTCCAGGCGAACAGTGGCCAATATTCCAGTATCGGAAAATTAATATCAAGCCTGCAGGTGGATCTTGATTCGGTCACGAAAAAATTGACATCTTCTTTATCGAAAATGCTGACCGGGATCCTGAATTCAACCTTTTCCATTGCCGGGGCATTTACAAGCGGTGTGATGAATCTCATCATTGCGATCATTTTTGCCGTCTATATTTTAGCCAGCAAGGAAAAATTGTCTGCGCAGGCCGATAAAGTGATCCGGGCATTCTTGAAAAAGAAAACGTCGGAAAGAATATATTATGTTTTAAGGGTTGCAAATGATACTTTTTCCAGTTTTATCGTTGGGCAGTGTGTCGAAGCGGTCATTTTAGGCTGTTTATGTACGGCCGGCATGTTTCTTCTCCATTTTCCGTACGCTGCCATGGTCGGGGCTTTCATCAGCGCAACGGCGTTAATTCCGGTCGTCGGCGCTTATTTGGGGGCGGCTTTCGGCGCGTTTATGATCCTGACAGTGAATCCGATGCAAGCCCTGTTTTTCTTGATTTTTATTGTTGTACTCCAGCAAGTGGAAGGGAATATTATTTACCCGAGAGTGGTCGGGTCATCGATCGGCCTACCTGGTCTTTGGGTGTTGGCTGCGGTGATTATCGGGGGAGGTCTTGGCGGCGTTGTTGGTATGCTTTTGGGCGTTCCGGTGGCTGCGACCCTTTATAAATTGGCTGGCGATCAAGTGCATAAACGTTTACATTCTCCGCAAATAGATTGATAGAAAAAAGGTGCCATGATGTATAAACTGGTCAAACCGGTATTGAAAATGAAAGAAGAATACAAGAAATATTTACAGGAATGGGAAAATCGCGGGGAAAGGATTGTCCCATCCAAATCAAAATTAGGCGGCCGTTCCTGTGAAGATTTTATCCGGAATTTGCGCTCTCAGGAAACGGATGCCATGTATAGGTGGAGATTTGTGCTGGCGACATTGTATGTTTTGGCAGATGAAAACAATAAAATTTACGACGCTAGAGATCAGGCATGATTTGAATGATGCTTTGCTTGAGAGCGGCGGCCACGTCGGCTACGGCATCCGGCCTTCCGAACGTCGAAAAGGCTTAGCTTCGAAAATGCTTGAAATGCCACTTGAAAAAGCAAAAGAACTCGGGCTTGAACGCGTGCTGCTCACCTGCGATAAAAAGAATACTGGATCCGCCAAAACGATCGTAAAAAATGGCGGCATTCTTGAAAATGAAATGGACCATGGAGATAGGGTTACACAAAGATACTGGATGACGTTGTAAACGAGGAAATGAGAGGAGAAACGTGGAAAAGGAAAAAACAAAACCGGGTTTCTCGTGTTAAATCTGGAGTTGTTTGTTTTCATTGCCGTTATTGCCGCATATCTGTATTTATGGAAAAAGTCCCAAAATCCGCTTTTTACAGTATGCGGAATCGTCAGCGTAATTGGCATGGTGTTTAATATTATCTTGATTGCCCGGAAAACGAAGAAATAGGCCTGTCTATCAAAGAAAGAATCTTTTCTGCAGTGATTTTGGGGTAGACATCAACGGCGGAAAGGTGATGAATGTCTACCCATACCGGCTGGTAAGTCCTCTTTTTTCATATTCCTATGACATTAGGGAAGAAGATCAGAAAAATATTCGAGTGTTGGAACCAATTGATGAGCTTTAAACATTTTTCCAAATCGGATTTTGAAACCCATTTTGCATCAATCACTTCTTTTTTTTGGAGTGTAAGGTTATCAAATTGAACGTTTATCCGAATGAGCCAAACTTCGTAAAAATCATAAAACTGGTCCCGTCCGCGCTTTTTATGCATTCCATTTTATTTTTTGGCAACTCAATCCCAATTTCTTCTTTTACTTCCCAGAGGACGCCCTGAAGGCTCGTTTCTCCAGCTAAAACAGACCTGCCCGTACATCCCAAAGATTTGGAGGGGGCTTGCCGGGATGCCGTTTTGTGGTAAGATATTTCCCTTCATCATTTAAATCCATACATGTACAACCAGATGATAATCCCCTTCAGCCAGTAGAATGTCGCGGATATGTTTTCTGTTTGTGAAATTCCTATTGATATCATAGATATCCCAGGGCTCCATGGAAAACTTCCTTATTGTGGTTTGGAAGCTTTAAAAATAATCGTCGGCGGGACGAGCGCAGCTTTTTGAGAGACATACCATTCATTTGGATTGCTGTTCGTATCGGTTTCGCCGAAAAATTCTTCTACCATGTTCTCAATGATAAAACCGTGGCGGATCAGTTCATTAACAAAGGTACTGATTTTCCTTTGATGCATCACAATCGGGACGCCATGCCACGATTCTTTTTGAAGCGGCTCCTCATCATGATAAGATTCTTTCATGATGAACTGTTTTCCATTGTATGCAATTCTGCTGTAAAAAGGATGCTCCCAGCTGAAGATGAACGTTCCGCCGGGTTTTAAGTATCCGAAAATGTTCGCCAAGGTTTTTGGAAGGTCTGTTGTCCAGCCCAACGCAAAAATTGAAAAGACAATGTCAAATATTGGGCAGGTAAACTCGGATTTTCTTCCATGGGGCTGATGAACAAATGGACCGAATTTCCTGCATTTGCTAAAACGGTTTTCGCTGTACAGATCTGTGTGTCAGAAAAGTCAAGCCCCCATCATTCGCCTACTCCTTGTTCAATGCAGATATTTCAGCGAATGGTCGCTGCCGCACCCGATTTCTAAAATTTTCTTTCCCCGGACATCCCCGAACAATTTGAGTTCCTTTTCTGCCGGGGTAAAGGGGCCGTATCCGGGCAGTGCGGTTGCGGCAAAAAAATCCCCGGCCACCCGGTCCCACCCTTTCTTATTTATTTTTAACGCATCCATCCACTGTTCCAGTGGTATAACTTCCTTTCCTATTAAACTGTTTCTCTCACAAAAATTATAACAATATGAAATATTTTTTAAAAAGGAAGTTGAAAATTTCCGGAAAAGGGGTATATATGTTTTTACCTGAAAATCAAATAGAAGGAGGTTTTTTGATTGGATCGTTCCGTCATTAGTCAGCAAACATGAAAAGAACAGTCAAGTACAAATTATAAAAGTGTTAAAATGTCGACTGCTATAAAAAATACAATGACTAGTGGTGAGAGGCGGGCATGATAGCCTCGTTTGGTGAAGCCAGCCCCAGAGACTACTGGTTTCCTGGCTTGGGAATCATGCCCGCAGAGGCTCCATGTCAAGTTGCCTTTATACATTTCGACTCTGCAAGACTATGTATTTTCGTGCTATTTTAAGAACGGTACACCCAGTAGCGAAGTCAAATATCTCTGTCCAAATCATGCTCTGAAACGCCCCCATTTGGACAACTTAAACGTCACCGCTACTTTTTGAGTTAAAATACTAAAAAACCGGACATTTCATTACGTCAAAAAATTACTCAAAATTAAATAAGAACAGCACTTGGACATGTTTACCGTCAAAAAGAGGAAATTTTGTACCGTCAACTTTTGGACAGATTAGCTTAGTAGTAACTCCTGGGGAGGAATGCCAGGTGTGGCGAGGGGGGACCAATACCCAGTTATGTACTCAAAAAAATGGCGGATCCTATACCCAAATTCAAAATGGATTATTTTTTTAGAAAAGTAACCACAATCCGTATTTGGAAGACGAAGAACGGTTTATGGAAGAATATGGTTTATTTATAGAGGAACATGTAAAAAAGGCCGAACGGCTTTTTCTCGGCAATTCGGTCTTTTACCTGGAATCATTATGCATTCAATTTTTCCTTCTTTTTAATCTCCTTCACGATATTTTCAAGCGTTACGTTCCCGAGTACTTTTTCCATCGCTGATTGCGCACAGGCAAATACCGCCTGCACCGTACCCTGGATGTTGCGCCCGACAGGGCATTCCGGATTCGGATGGTCGTGAATGCTGAACAATTCATTTTCTTTCACAACATTCACAGCTTTATAGATATCAAGCAGGGTAATTTCATTTATATCTCTGGCAAGTTCCGCGCCGGCAACTCCAGGGCGGACATGGATGAGCCCGGCATTTTTCAGCATTCCCATAATTTTTCTGATGACAACCGGGTTTGTGTTCACGCTTTTGGCGAGGAACTCCGATGCATTCACACCGTTCTTATTGATCTCCAGTAATGCGAGTATATGAATGCCGACAGCAAAACGGCTGCTGATGGACATATTGCAAATCCTCCTTAAGTGATGACAGCAATCAATCGTGTAACACTTTCATTTATAAGTATACCTTAATATTCGGGAGAAAAGGAATAAAAAATGCCCTTAGGAAAAGTTCCTAATGGCATTTTCAAGGTACGAGATTTTAGGCGTGCTGACTTGCGGAAGGATCCGAATTGGCGGTTTCGAGATTTTTATCTTTCATCCGGCTGTAAATATTTGCTAAGACAGAACCCGACAGGTTGTGCCAAACGCTGAAAATCGCGCTTGGAACGGCAGCAAGCGGTGAGAAATGGGCTGTAGCAAGGGCCACGCCCAGCCCAGAATTCTGCATGCCGACTTCCATGGATACCGCTTTTTGTTTGGCCAGATCCATGCCGCACAAGCGGGCGAAGAAAAAGCCGATGACAAAGCCAAGCAAATTATGCAGAATAACTACGGCAAAGACCAATAAAGCCGTCTGTGCTATTTTTTCGGCGCTCCCGGCAACAACGCCCGAAACGATTAGCACGATGGCGACAACCGATACGAGCGGCATCGCTTTTGCACCTGTCCTCGCCTGTTTGCCAAAGAATTTTTTCACGATAAACCCGAGCACTAACGGGACGATGATGACTTGCACAACTGAAAGGAATAAAGACAGCACACTGACATGTACCCATTTGCTGGCAAACAGCAGAATTAACAGCGGCGTCACGATTGGCGCCAAAATCGTTGACACAGAAGCAATCGCAACCGCAAGCGCCACATTCCCCCGCGCGAGAAATACCATGACATTTGAAGCGGTGCCGCTCGGGCAGCATCCTACGAGAATTACCCCGATGGCAATATCTTTCGGAAGGTTAAGGCTGGCAGCGAGCAAAAAGGCGATGAGTGGCATGATGATAAAATGCCCGATCACGCCAAGTGCTACTTCTAACGGTCTTTTAAATACTTCTTTAAAATCCGACAAATCAAGTGTCAGTCCCATCCCGAACATAACAATTCCCAATAAAGGTACAATATAATTCCCAATCCATGCAAAATGCTGCGGTAAGAGATAAGCAATCACCGCAAAAATCAGCACCCATAAGGTGAATGTCTTTCCTGCAAAAGCGCTGATTTTTTCAACAACTGCCATATAAAGACCCCCAAAAATATAAAGTGTTTTCTAAAATGATAGAATATATGATAAAATAAATCAAGAACATTATTTTGATATATTAAGATTTTTGAATCAATTAAGCGCGTAATGCGTTAGTTAAGGCAGCGTTTTAGACTTTAGGAGAGATATAAAGGCAATAGTAAAGGAACCGTAATGGTCCTAAGGGGCTTTGTAAAACGAGTAGACAGTTGTAAATTGATCGTTTTGATCATAAGTAACCAAATGAAGACCGAGAGTAATTGTGGGGGAAGTATTTAAAACCATAACGCAATCGGAAATTTTACCTTTCAAAAGCAATATGGAGGGCATTCTGCCAGCTGTCCGGCTGCAGAATGCCCTCCACACTTTTGTCTCCGTTCACCCTTTCTTCATCACCAGCACTTTTTCTACATCCGGGGTGACATATACCGTCTGCTGGTTTTCGTAAATGACAAATCCTGGTTTAGCACCGTTCGGTTTTTTCACGTAGCGCACTTTTGTGTAGTCGACAGGAACGGAAGCGGATTGGCGCGCTTTGCTGAAGTAGGCGGCCAGGTTCGCGGCCTCTAAAATCGTTTCCGGGGACGGGTTTTTGCTGCGGATCACCACGTGCGAACCCGGGATATCCTTCGTATGCAGCCAAATTTCATCGCGGGCCGCTACTTTATTTGTTAAATAATCGTTCTGTTTATTGTTTTTCCCGACCAAAATCTCTGTACCGTCAGAAGCTTCGTATTTTTCAAGGGTGATCCTGTGCGCTTTTTGCCGCTGCGCCCTCCGATGGCGGTTCTTCAAATAGCCTTCTTCCTCAAGTTCTTCGCGGATTTCCTCAATATCTTTCGGGGATGCGGTCTCGAGCTGCTGCAGGAGGTTTTCGAAATACAACACTTCATTTTTCGCGTTTTCAATCTGCTCCTGTACCACCGTTTGCGCATGTTTCGCCTTTTGGTAGCGCGAAAAATAACTTTGCGCATTTTCCGATGGGGTTTTCAGCGGATCAAGCTCAATTACCGCCATTGCGCCGTTTTCATCATAATAGTTTTGCACTTCGATTTTTTTCATGCCTTTTTCCACAGCATAGAGATTTGCCGTCAGCAGCTCGCCATACAACTGGAACTGCTCGGCATTTTGTGCGTAATCGAGCGTCGCTTCAAGCTTTTTAATTTTACTTTCGTTTTTCTCCAGTTCATTTTTAATAAAACGCTCGAGATCATGGCTTTTCTGTTTGACGCGGTCACGTTCTGCTTTCCCGACATAAAAACGGTCAAGCAGTGTACTTAAACTGCCAAAAGTTTTCACTTCACCTTCCAAAGACTGGAGAGGAATCATATAAAACGACTCTTTTTGCGCCCCCGTAATCATGACGGGTTCAATGTCATACACTTTAATTCGCCCCATCACGGACAAAAAAGCTTCCGAAACGGCTTCCGGGTTGGAAAATTTCGCGAGGTGCATGATTTCTTTCGCAAGGAGCGGGGAAACCCCGGCAAACTGCGAAACGATCTGTTTGTCCATTTTTCCGCTGTTCCAGTCAAGCGCGGCAATTATATCATCTTTCGAAGCCTCCAGGGGGTTCTGTTTGTGCTGCTCCGGCGGCAAAACATATTCATGGCCCGGCAGGACGGTCCGGTACGTATTCACAGCCAGTGGGACATGCTTGATGCTGTCCATAATCATGTTCCGTTCTTTTTCTACTAATATAATATTGCTGTGGCGTCCCATGATTTCCATATACAGCTGTTTGTACGAAATATCCCCGATTTCATTGCGGCTTTTGATTTCGAACACAACAACACGGTCAAGGCCGATCTGGTAAATATCTTCTATGACCGAACCTTCAAGGTGTTTCCGCAAAAGCATACAGAACATCGGCGGATCCGGCGGGTTATCAGTTGCTTCATTCGTCAGCTGAATCCTTGCGTAACTCGGGTGTGCCGACAAAAGCAAGCGATGGTTTTTTCCGTTCGCACGCACAATCATGATTAGCTCATTTTGGTAAGGCTGGTGGATTTTATTGATCCGTCCGCCTTTTATCGCGTCACGAAGTTCCTTCACCATGGCCCTTGTAAATAATCCGTCAAAAGACATATGACATTCCTCAATTCTGTGGCGCCCGCGGGCAGAGCCGCAAGCGCCGGTTGTTGGCTTTTTAAATTATATCATTTTTTTGGACAGGGCTGAATATGTTGCTATTAAGACGATAATGGGCAGAAGCAGGGGGAGAGTGTATTCCAATGATGTTTCATGAAATGAGCGGAAAAGATGTAGAACAGGCATTGAGCACTGATCTTGAAAAAGGGCTCACTGAAAAAGAAGCGGAAAAAAGGATCAGGCAGTACGGCTTTAATGAACTGGAGGAAGGAGAAGAAAAATCTGCCCTCATCCTCTTTTTAAGCCAGTTTAAAGATTTTATGACGCTCGTCCTGCTAGCCGCAACGGTGATTTCCGGTCTTTTGGGCGAGTATGTTGATGCCATTGCGATTATTGCCATCGTTTTGATTAACGGCTTTCTTGGTTTTTCCCAGGAGCGGCGGGCTGAAAAATCCCTCGAGGCGTTAAAAGAACTTTCGGCGCCGCAAGTCAATGTGCTGCGCAGCGGCCACTGGGTAAAAATTCCATCCAAAGAAGTGACGCTCGGCGATATTTTGAAATTTGAAAGCGGGGATCGGATCGGCGCTGATCTCCGGATTGTAAAAGCGAACAATTTGGAAATAGAAGAATCGGCGCTGACAGGGGAATCGATCCCTTCACCGAAATCGGCAACCCCGATCTCTGGAGAAAATGTGAGCCTGGGTGATTTGCATAATATGGCGTTTATGGGCACAATGGTGACACGCGGAAACGGGATCGGCATTGTCACCGGAATCGGGATGAAAACCGCGATGGGCGAAATCGCCGATATGATCCAAAATGCAGAAATTCTTACAACCCCTTTACAAAGAAGGCTCGAGCAGTTAGGGAAAATTTTGATTGTGGTTGCACTTCTTTTAACGCTTCTTGTTGTGCTTGTCGGCGTCTGGCACGGGCATGATTTGTATTCCATGTTTTTGGCAGGCGTGTCGCTTGCGGTGGCGGCGATTCCGGAAGGCCTGCCGGCAATTGTCACGATTGCCCTGTCGCTCGGTGTCCAGCGCATGATCCGCAAAAATGCAATCGTCAGGAAACTCCCGGCGGTCGAGACACTAGGCTGCGCAACCGTCATTTGTTCGGACAAAACCGGTACGATGACGCAAAACAAAATGACCGTCACCCACTTGTGGAGCGGCGGGGAGACTTGGAAAGTTTCCGGAACGGGCTATGAGCCGAAAGGAATTTTTAAGCAAGGAGAAACGGAAATCCACCCTTTAAAAGAAAAAAGCTTATACCAGCTGTTGACGTTTGGCCTTTTGTGCAACCACGCCGAACTGAAAATGAAAAATGAAGAATATTTCGTGGACGGCGACCCGACGGAAGGCGCGCTACTCGTTTCCGCCCTGAAAGCCGGTTTGACAAGAGATTTGCTGTTAAAAGAGTTTACGATTGAACAAGAATTTCCGTTTGATTCGACGCGGAAAATGATGAGTATGATGATCCGCGATAAGCACGGCAAGCGATACGTGATCACGAAAGGCGCGCCGGACGTGCTGCTGGATATATGCCGGTCGGTGCTTTGGAGGAGCCGGGAACAACCCCTAATAAATGAATACCGCGAAAAAGTGCAGGAATCGATCGATGGTTTGGCTGCGCAGGCACTTAGAACAATCGCGATCGCCTTTAAGCCGGTTATAGCCGGGGAAAAAATCAGTAGCGAACGCGATGCGGAAAAAGATTTGATTTTTATCGGATTACAGGGGATGATTGACCCGCCGCGCCCGGAAGTCAGACAAGCCATCAAAGAATGCAAAGAAGCAGGCATCCGGACCGTGATGATCACTGGCGACCATGCTGTTACAGCAAAAGCGATTGCAAGGCAGCTCGGGATTTTGCACAGCGGACATCCAAAAGTGATCGACGGTACGATGCTGAACGACATGACGGTTGATGAACTGGAAGATATGATTGAGGAGGTTTCCGTTTTTGCGCGCGTGTCTCCGGACCATAAACTGAAAATCGTAAAAGCTTTCCAAAACCGGGGCCATATTGTTGCGATGACAGGGGACGGCATCAATGACGCGCCGGCAATCAAAACGGCGGACATCGGCATTTCCATGGGCATCACGGGCACCGATGTGGCGAAAGAAGCTTCTTCGCTCGTACTGCTAGATGATAATTTTGCGACGATCAAAGCGGCGATCCAGGAAGGTCGCAATATCTATGAAAATATCAGAAAGTTTATCCGTTATCTGCTGGCGTCAAATGTCGGAGAAATTCTTGTCATGCTGTTTGCGATGCTCTTGTCTTTGCCGCTCCCGGTCGTGCCGATCCAAATTCTATGGGTCAACCTTGTTACGGATGGGCTGCCGGCCATGGCGCTCGGGCTCGACCAGCCGGAAGAAGATGTGATGAAGCGGAAACCTCGCCACCCGCGCGAAGGCGTTTTTGCGCGCGGGCTCGGATGGAAAGTGGTTTCGCGCGGATTTTTGATTGGGCTTGTTACATTGGTCGCCTTTATGACGGTTTATTATCAAAATACTGACAATTTGGCTTATGCGCAGACCGTTGCTTTTGCCACGCTCGTCCTCGCCCAGCTGATCCATGTGTTTGACTGCCGCAGCGAGCGTTCTGTGCTGGCGCGAAACCCGTTCGGGAACCTGTATCTTGTTATGGCTGTCCTGTCATCAGTTTTGCTGATGCTGGTTGTGATTTATGTGCCTGCGCTCCAGCCGGTTTTCCATACGCTTCCGATTTTACCAAGTGATTGGCTGCTCATTCTTTGTATGAGTGCAATCCCGACATTTTTGCTTGCCGGAACATATTATATAAGAAAAAAAGCTTAAACTATGCTATAATCTTAAAAGTAATAGGGATACCTCTATTACTTTTCTTTTTGGAGAAAATCACCAAACAGTCCCGATTAAAATTTCCTTTTCTTCTTAAAACCGGCGCGGTATAATCTCCATAAAAGCGATTTTGCCGGTAAAAATGCGGAAGATGTTATAAGATTGGGCGTGAGAAGATGGTTTTAAGCATGACGGGCTACGGCAGGGGGCGGCAGCAGACACAGTTGTTCAGTGTGACGGTAGAAATAAAGTCTGTCAACCATCGCTTTTGCGAATACCAAATGAGAATGCCGAAACAGCTTGTGAAAATAGAAGACCAGCTGAAGAAAATCATCGGCCGCTATATCCAGCGTGGCCGCGTGGATGTATTTGTCACGATCTCAGGCGAGGGGCTTGTCAAGCGGCAGCTGCGGGTCGACTGGGATTTGCTCGATGAGTATCACCGGTTTTTAAGCCGGCTCCGCGATAAATACGGAATTGAATCAGGTTTTGGCATCCGTGAGTTATTAAATCACGAAGATTTAGTTACAATAGAAGAAATAGAAGAGGACAATGAAGAGATTATCGCGCTTGTTATGGAGGCCTGCAGGGAGGCGGCCGGGCAGTTGAGGTTGATGCGCGAAAAAGAAGGAGCCCAGCTGCAGCGGGATCTGGAAAACCATCTTCAGTCCCTTTCAAAACTGTTGGAAACAATAAAAGCGCACGCTGCAACACTGGTCCATACATACATGTTAAAGCTTGAAAAACGGATGCAGGAAATCACAAACGGCCAGCTGGATGAAGCGAGAATTGTGCAGGAAGCGGCGCTGTTTGCCGAAAAATCCGATATTCATGAGGAAATCACAAGGCTTGAGAGCCATCTGCTGCAGTTTCGTGAGACTTTGGCGCTTCATGAACCGATTGGCAGGAAGCTGGATTTTATGATCCAGGAAATGAACCGGGAAGTCAATACGATCGGCTCGAAAGCGAATGCTTCCGCCATCTCCACAGCCGTTGTGGAACTGAAGTCGGTGCTTGAGAAGATGCGCGAGCAAGTACAAAATATAGAATGAAATTGTACTATATCAATGGCGAGTGGGGAGAGGATAAAATTGGTAAAACTCATTAATGTCGGTTTCGGCAATATCATTTCGGCAAACCGCATCATTTCGATTGTGAGCCCGGAATCGGCCCCGATTAAGCGGCTGATCCAGGATGCGCGGGACCGCGGCACTTTAATTGATGCGACTTACGGAAGAAAAACCCGCGCAGTGGTTATGATGGATAGCGGCCATGTGATTCTCTCCGCTGTGCAGCCGGAGACGGTGGCGCACCGTGTCAGCGACAGGGAAACAGATGGCGAGGAGGTATAGAATTGGAGAAAAAAGGACTGCTGATTGTGTTATCCGGCCCGTCCGGTGTCGGGAAGGGGACAGTAAGGAAAGCGATTTTTTCGCAGCCGGATACGAAATTTGAATATTCCATCTCGATGACGACAAGAAAACCGCGGGAAGGCGAAATTGACGGGGTGGACTATTTTTTTAAAGAACGCGAAGAATTTGAAGAGCTGATCAGGCAGGGAAAACTGCTTGAGTATGCAGAATACGTCGGTAATTATTACGGGACGCCGGTTGATTATGTCGAGGAAACGCTTGAAGCCGGAAAAGATGTTTTTCTGGAAATCGAAGTGCAGGGTGCCAAACAGGTCCGTGAAAAATTTCCGGACGGCCTGTTTATTTTCCTTGCGCCGCCGAGCCTTTCCGAGCTGGAGACGCGGATTACACAGCGAGGTACGGAATCTGCGGAACTGATTCGCGGCCGCATGGAGAAAGCCCGCAAAGAAATTGAAATGATGAATTTGTATGATTATGTCGTGGAAAATGATACAATAGAGAACGCCTGCGAAAAAATTAAAGCAATTGTCGTTGCTGAACATTGCCGAACTTCGCGCGTCGCCAAGCTGTATAAAAAACTTTTGGAGGTTGAATGAACATGCTCTATCCATCCATTGACGAACTGCTGAAAATCATCGATTCGAAATACTCCCTTGTCACAATTGCGGCAAAACGCGCTCGCGAGTTGCAGGAACACCATAATGAAGTGCTGGAAAAATATGTTTCGGATAAAAATGTAGGAAAGGCGCTTGAAGAAATTTATGTCGGCGCGCTTCGGATTAAACAAGATGAACCGGCTTCCTAATCCGAAAGCAGAACCCGGCTTTGGCGCCGGAATGGGATGGAAAATGAAACGCTTAGCAGGGACTGGCCAGAGTTGCGTCAGCCCTTTTTCTTATATTTGCTTTTTTGCTAGAATGAACATAGCTGAATGATTTACCGATAGAATCCAAACAGGGGGCTTACTGATGGTAGGAAAAAAAATATTATTGTGCGTCACGGGCGGCATTGCCGTATATAAAGCGGCTGCGCTCACTAGCAAACTGGCGCAGGCCGGCGCGGTCGTAAAGGTGATCATGACAAAATCGGCCTGTCAGTTCGTCACGCCTTTAACGTTTCAAGCGCTTTCCCGGAACGATGTGTACACGGATACGTTTGATGAAAAACATCCGGAGAAAATTGCCCATATCGATTTGGCCGACTGGGCCGATCTTGTACTTGTCGCGCCGGCAACGGCCAACATCATCGGAAAAATGGCGAACGGGATCGCTGATGACATGGTGACGACGACAATATTGGCAACCACTGCGCCGGTTTGGGTGGCGCCGGCAATGAATGTACATATGTACGGTCACCCGGTTGTCCGCCGCAATATGGAAATGCTGCAAAGCTTTGGATACCATTTGATCGAACCGGGAGAAGGGCATCTTGCCTGCGGCTATACCGGAAAAGGGAGATTGGAAGAACCGGAGAAAATCGCCGCGCGCATTGAAGATTTTTTCAGAGGGGCGACTAAACCTTTATTCGGGAAAACCGTACTCGTTACTGCCGGCCCGACGATCGAAAAAATCGATCCTGTAAGATTCCTTTCAAATCGTTCGTCCGGAAAAATGGGGTTTGCGATCGCTGACGAAGCCGCAAAAATGGGTGCAAAGGTTGTGCTTGTCACAAGTGTGGACAATTTAAAAGCCCCGCACGGCGCTGAAGTGGTAAAAGCGGAGAGCGCGGCGGATATGTACGAAGCTGTAATGGGACGCTACAAGGAAGCGGATATCATTATTAAAAGCGCTGCGGTTGCGGACTATACGCCGGTAAATGTACTGGATAAAAAAATGAAAAAGCAGCCGGGCAACATTGTGCTCGAACTGAAGCGGACAAAAGATATTTTAAAAGAATTGGGCGAAAAAGCGGACAAGCCGTTTTTGGTCGGGTTTGCCGCGGAAACGGACAATCTGGAAAAATATGCCCTGGATAAATTGGAACGGAAGCGTGCCGATATGATCGTCGCCAACGATGTCAGCCGGCAGGGGGCCGGTTTTGCCGGGGATACGAATATTGTTACGATTTTTAAACGGGACGGCTCGAAACGGGAACTTCCGCTTCTGTCCAAACATGAAACAGCAAGGGAAATTTTACGCGAAATTTGCAACGAGATCGAAAAGGACGGCGGAAAATGAAGATTGCAAGTGTCATTGTAGACGTTCCGGCCATGCAGACGGATAAATGTTTTGACTATCTTATTCCGGAAAAATGGGAAAATGTGATCCAGCCTGGCATGAGGGTTATCGTTCCTTTTGGCCCGCGGACTGTACAGGGGTTTGTGGCCGGCATAAAGGGCAGCACCGAAGTTGGGCATTTGCGTGAAATCATTGAACCGCAGGACCTCGCTCCTGTCCTGAATAAAGAACTGCTTGCGCTCGGGGACTGGCTCGCAAGCGAAACACTTTGTTTAAAAATTTCCGCTTACCAGGCGATGCTGCCGGCAGCCATGAAAGCAAAGTACGAAAAACGGGTGCGGAGGATGGATGGACATCAGAACCCGTTTCTCGACGAGGTTTTTGGAAAGAAGGATGAAATCGGCTGGAAAGAAGCCGATCAGCGCGGCCTCTTGCCATTTTTGCAAAAAGAAGCGAAAAACGGGACGGTTGAGGTCGTCTACGAAGTGAAGAACAAAGCCAATAAAAAAACCGTCCGCATGATTTCCTGCCCGCTTTCTGAAGAAGAAATCCGGAGGCGGATTGAAGAAATTTCGGGAAATGCCAGGAAACAAAAGCAAGTGCTAGAATTTTTCATGAAAAATCCGAAAATAAAGGCAACCGTAAGTGATTTGGCCGAGGTTTCCGGCGTGTCCCCGTCGGTCATCAAAACCCTTCTCCAAAAAGGGTGGCTGGAAGAAACAAGCGAAGAATTGTACCGGGATCCATATGCAGACCGGAATTTTCAAAGGAGCGTTCCGCATACTTTGACAAGCGAACAAAAGCAGGCGATTGCCCCGGTTCTTTCCGCCATCCATGAGAAAAGGAGCGAAATTTTTTTGCTCTATGGGGTAACCGGAAGCGGCAAGACGGAAATCTACCTACAATCGATCCAGGAAGTGCTCAATGAAGGAAAAGAAGCGATTGTGCTTGTCCCGGAAATTTCGCTGACGCCGCAAATGGTCCATCGTTTTAAAAGCCGTTTTGGAAATGACGTTGCTGTTTTGCACAGCGGCCTTTCGATCGGCGAAAAATATGATGAGTGGCGAAAAATCACCCGAAAAGAAGCAAAAGTGGTCGTCGGGGCGCGGTCGGCGATTTTTGCTCCTTTTGAAAATATCGGCATCATCATTATTGATGAAGAGCATGAAAACAGCTACAAGCAAGAAGACAATCCGCGCTATCATGCCAGGGACGTGGCAATATTCAGGAGCCGGAACCACCACTGTCCGGTCATTCTCGGAAGCGCCACGCCGTCGCTTGAATCGTTTGCGCGCGCACAAAAAGGCGTCTATACATTGCTGAAAATGGAAAAACGTATGAACAACCACCCGCTCCCGAAAGTTTCTATTGTGGATATGCGGGAAGAAATGCGCGCGGGCAACCGTTCTATGTTCTCAAAGGAACTTTTCGGGAAACTGAAGGATCGGATTGAGAAAAAGCAGCAGACTGTTTTGCTTCTGAATAAAAGGGGATATTCCTCCTTTGTCATGTGCCGGGACTGCGGTTATGTGCTGCAATGCCCGAACTGCGATATATCACTGACTTACCACCGGTCCACGAACGAAATGAAATGCCATTATTGCGGATATGAAACGTTTGTACCCACTGCCTGCCCGGAATGCGGAAGCCCCCACATCCGCTACTTCGGGACAGGTACGCAGAAAGTGGAAGAAGAGTTGGGCAGACTTTTGCCGGAAGCACGCGTCATCAGGATGGACGTCGATACGACCGGACGCAAGGGGGCACATGAGCGGATGCTGAAAAGTTTTGCGGACGGGGAGGCCGATATTTTGCTCGGGACGCAAATGATTGCCAAAGGGCTTGATTTTCCGAACATCACCCTTGTCGGCGTGTTAAATGCCGATACAATGCTGCACCTGCCTGATTTCAGGGCTTCCGAAAAAACATTCCAGCTTCTGACGCAGGTGAGCGGGCGTGCTGGACGGCATGAATTGAAAGGGGAAGTTGTCGTCCAGACGTACACGCCTGAGCATTACAGCATCCAATTCGCCGGTGAGCAGGATTACGGGCGTTTTTACCGTCAGGAAATGATGATGCGCAAAATGGGGTCGTATCCGCCTTTCTACTATTTAACTTTGATTACGGTCAGCCACGAAAATGTGATGAAGGCCGTATCCGCGGCGGAGAAAATCACCCGCTTTGTGCGGTCGCGCGTGTCGGACGGGACGATAATTCTCGGCCCGGCAGCATGCCCGATCCCGCGGATGAAAAATAGATATCGTTACCAATGTTTGATAAAATACAAACGGGAAACGCGGCTGAAAGAAACATTAACCGTTTTGCTGGAGCATTTCCAGCATCAAATTGCCTCGGAAGGATTAAGCATCTCGATTGATGTCAATCCTAATATGATGATGTAAAAGGGACGAGTGATGAGATTCATATGGAGATCGTGAAATACCCTGCCGCCATTTTGGAGAAAAAATGCAAACGGGTCACGGAATTCGGCCCTTCTTTAAAGGCGGTTTTAAATGATATGTACAAAACGATGCAGGAAGCGTACGGGGTCGGCCTTGCCGCCCCGCAAGTAGGCATCGGGCAGCAAATTGCCGTTGTGGATATTGGAGATGGAACCGGCAGAATTGATTTGGTCAACCCGAAAATCATCGCAAGGCGCGGTGAACAGACCGATGTAGAAGGCTGCCTGAGTTTTCCGGGCGTTTACGGTACCGTTTCGCGCGCTTACTATGTAAAAGTGAAAGCACAAAACGCCCAGGGGAAAACGTTCATCATTGAAGCGGAAGATTTTCTGGCGCGCGCTTTGCAGCATGAAATTGACCATCTGCACGGCGTTTTGTTTACTTCAAAAATTATCGAGTATGTTGATGAGGAAGATTTAACGTTTGAGGAGGCGGATGCCGAATGACAAGAGTTGTTTTTATGGGGACGCCTGATTTTGCCGTACCGGTCTTAAAGGCGCTCATCCGCGATGGTTATGAAATTGCCGGTGTTGTCACGCAGCCGGACAGGCCGGTTGGGAGAAAACACGTATTAACGACTCCACCTGTCAAAGTGGAAGCGGAAAAACACCATATTCCGGTGTACCAGCCTGAAAAGCTGCGGCTGTCGGAAAGTCTCACTCCGATTTTGGAATTGAAGCCGGATGTGGTTGTGACTTGCGCATACGGCCAGATCCTACCGAAAGCCTTGCTGGATGCGCCCCCTTACGGCTGCATCAATGTCCATGCTTCATTGCTTCCGGAGCTCCGCGGCGGGGCCCCGATCCATTACGCCATTTTGCAGGGGAAGAAAAAAACGGGCATTACGATCATGTATATGGCGGAAAAACTTGATGCCGGTGATATCATCAGCCAAAGGGAAGTTGACATCGATGAAACCGATGATGTCGGCACGCTGCATGAGAAGCTGAGCGCAGTTGGGGCGGAACTTTTATCCGAGACGCTTCCGAAAATCCTAGCGAAAGAAATTACCGCCATTCCTCAGGACGAGGAAAAAGCGACTTTTGCCTATAACATTACGCGCGGGCAGGAAAAAATCAATTGGGAAAAAACAGGGGAGGACATCTATAACCAGATCAGGGGCCTTTGCCCTTGGCCGGTAGCGTATACCGTTCTCGGCGGGAAAACCATTAAAATATGGAAAAGCGAAAAAGTGGCGCTTCCACAAAAAATGGATCCGGGTGTAATCGTTGAGCTGCAAAAGGACGGGATTGTCGTTGCAACAGGTAACACGACCGGGATAAAAATTACAGAATTACAGCCTGCCGGAAAGAAAAAGATGCCGGCAGCACGATTTTTAAACGGCGCCGGCTCTAACTTTTCTGCCGGCATGAAATTTGGAGAAGAAGATGAATAAAGTAAGGAAAAACGTCCGCGAAGCAGCCCTTGAACTTTTGGAAACTGTGGAAAAAAACCAGTCGTACAGCAATTTGATGCTGAACAGCTATATTGAAAAATACGGTTTTGCCGGTCCGGATGCAGGGCTTTTAACAGAGATTGCTTACGGGACCTTACAGAGAAAACAGACGCTTGATTTTTTCCTCGCCCCGTTTTTGCGGAAAAAAATCGAAACATGGGTGCGGATTTTGTTGCGCTTGTCTTTATACCAAATGGTATACTTAGATAAAATCCCTGACCGCGCAATCATTTTTGAAGCAGTGGAAATCGCCAAAAAGCGTGGCCATCAGGGGATCTCCGGGATGGTCAACGGGGTCTTGCGGGCCATACAAAGAAAGGGACTCCCAAGTTTTAAAGAAATAGAAGATCCGATTGAAAGATTGTCTGTGGCCACGAGCCACCCGCGCTGGCTTGTTGAAAGATGGTTGGAAGAATACGGCTATAAGACAACAAAAGAGATGTGTGAAGCCAATTTGGCGCCTCCCGTCCAAACAGCTAGGGTAAATGTGAATAAGGCATCAGTAGAAGAAGTTGTCGACAGGCTCGGGCGCGAAGGCTTTAAAATTGAGCCGAGCCCGGTGATCCCGGAAGCTGTCCGGTCGTTGAAAGGAAACCTTGCCCGCTCGGTATGTTTTAAAGAAGGCCTGATCACGATCCAGGATGAAAGCTCTATGGCAGTCGCATATGCACTTGATATCCAAAAAGGACAGCATATTCTCGACTGCTGTGCGGCGCCGGGCGGAAAAACGACCCATATTGCAGAAAAGCTTGGAGGAACGGGAAAAGTTACCGCGCTTGACTTGCATCCGCACAAAATCAAGCTGATCCGTGAAAACGCGGAAAGGCTCGGGCTCAGCCAGATTGAAGCGGTTGTGATGGACAGCCGGGAAGCAGGGCAGCATTTTGAAAAAGAATCTTTCGACCGTATTTTGGTGGATGCGCCGTGCTCCGGGCTCGGCGTTGTGCGGAGGAAGCCGGATATTAAATATGTAAAAAACATAAAAGATATGAAGACGCTCCAACACGTGCAGCTCTCAATTTTAGAGGAAATGGCGGGGTTGTTGAAGCCGGATGGCATTATGGTGTTCAGCACCTGCACGGTGGACCGCGCAGAAAATGAAGGGACCATTGAAACGTTTTTGAAACAGCACCCGGGCTTTGAGCCTTATCCGCTGCATGTGCCGGAAGCAATGGAGAATTATGTGGACGGGTACCGGACGCAAATTTTTCCGCAGGATTTCGGTGGGGATGGATTTTTCATCGCCAGCGTCCGCAAAAAAGAGATGGAATAAAATTGATATTTGCCTGATCATAAACACTTCAATCACTATAAAGGTGGGGGTACAATGGAATCTGTCTATAAAACGGATAAAGGCAGAGTAAGGCAGCATAACGAAGACAGTGGGGGAATTTTTAAAAATGCCGAAGGGGATCGTCTTGCCGTCGTTGCGGACGGGATGGGCGGCCACCGCGCGGGTGATATCGCAAGCGGAATGGCAGTGCAGTATTTCAAAGAGGAATTTGAAAAAATCGGGCCGATTGCGGATGCGGAAACTGCTGAGGCGTGGCTTTCCGAAACAATTCGGGATGTGAACACCCGTCTGTTTGAACATGCCGCAAATCACCCGGAATGTGAAGGGATGGGCACGACATTGGTTGCGGCCGTCTGCACCAACCGTTTTATCTCGATTGCCAATATTGGCGACAGCCGCGGCTATATTTTCAATGAAAATGGCTTCCAGCAGCTGACGGAAGACCATTCATTGGTGAATGAACTGGTGAAAACCGGTCAAATTTCCAAAGAAGATGCCGAGAACCATCCCCATAAAAATGTGATCCTGAAGGCGCTCGGAACGGAAGCCGCCATCTCCCCCGACTTAAAAACGATTGTTTTTGAGGAAAATGATTACCTGCTGCTTTGTTCTGACGGGCTGTCGAATAAAGTGCCGACGGAAGTGATGAAAGAAGTGCTGGAGAAAGACCTGCCGCTCGAACGGAAAGCGGAAATGCTGGTGAATGCCGCCAATGAAAACGGCGGGGAAGATAATATCACCATTGCCCTCATGGCGTTTGGCAGGAATGAAGGCGGGTGCGGTTAATGTTAATCGGAAGACGGATCAGCGGCCGCTATAAAGTAAAAAGTCTGATCGGCGGCGGCGGAATGGCAAACGTCTATTTGGCCCGCGATATGATTTTGGACCGTGATGTTGCCGTAAAAGTGCTGCGTCTAGATTGTGCAAATGAACCCGAGTTTATCCAGCGTTTCCACAGGGAAGCCCAGTCGGCGACGAGCCTTGTGCATCCGAATATTGTTAGCATCTATGACATCGGCGAAGAGGACGATTTAAATTATATCGTCATGGAAAATGTGGATGGCATGACGTTAAAACAATACATACAGCAAAACGGGCCGGTTTCCGTTGAAAAAACGCTGGATATCATGGGACAGCTGACAGCGGCGATCTCGCACGCCCACCAGAACCATATCATCCACCGCGATATTAAGCCGCAAAACATTTTAATCAGCCATGACGGGGTCGTCAAAATTACAGATTTCGGCATTGCCATGGCATTGTCGGCAACTTCGATCACCCAGACGAATGCGGTGCTCGGTTCGGTCCATTACCTCTCTCCGGAGCAGGCGCGGGGCGGCATGGCCACTTATAAATCGGATATATACGCGCTCGGCATTGTCATGTTCGAACTATTGACGGGTAGGCTGCCGTTTTCAGGGGAGTCCGCGGTTTCGATTGCTTTAAAGCATTTGCAGAGTGAAACGCCGTCCCCGAAACGATGGAATCCGGACATTCCCCAGAGCGTTGAAAATATTGTTTTAAAGGCAACCGCCAAAGACCCGTTTTACCGGTACAACAGTGCTGATGAGATGGGGGAGGATATCCGGACGGCGCTCAATCCGGAAAGGCTGGATGAACCGAAATTTGAAATTCCGGATGACGATGAGCAGACGAAAATCATGCCGGTCTTTTCCGAAACGGCTGCGGGGCCCGGCCTCAATGACGAAACGATCGTCGTAAACCCTGCTGACGAAAATGAGGAGGAAAAAAAGGAAAGCAAGCGGGACAGGAAGGAAAAGAAACGGAGAAAATGGCCGGTTGTTTTAGGGATCCTTTTCTTTTTTCTCGTGTTAGCGGGGCTGGCAGCTTTGTTTCTGCCGTCGTTTTTAGGACCGAAAACCGTCAGCGTGCCGGATGTGGCAGGGAAAAGTGCCGATGCGGCGGCTGCAGTGCTTGCTGAGCACGGTTTGAAAATCGGGGAAAAACTCAAGGAGACAAGCGAAACAGTACCAAAAGGGCAGATCATCAAAACCGATCCCGGTGCGGGGGAAAAAATAAAAGAAGGCTCGGAAGTATCGCTTTATATCAGCGCCGGTAAAGAGAAGTTTTCACTTTCCGATTATACAGGCAGGCAGTTCAATGACGTTGTCAAGTTGTTAAGCGGGGAGCATTTTAAAGACATCAAAAAAGAAGAAGTGTATGATGACAGTATAGCCGGAACCATTCTCTCACAGGACCCGGCGCCGGATAAAAAAATTGTTCCCGAAGATACGATCATTACATTTACAGTGAGCAAAGGCCCGGAAACCGTAACCGTGCAGGACTTAACCGGTCTTTCAAAATCACAGCTCGACCAGTATGAAAAGGAATCCGGTTTTTCAATTGAAATTTTAGGAAAAGAATATTCGGATACGGTCAAAAAAAACCATGTCATCTCGCAGTCACCGGCAGCCGGAACCGAACTTGAAAAGGGCGCAACCATTAAAGTCACATTCAGCAAAGGCCCGAAAGAACTTCCGCCGAAAACCGTTACAAAAGAAGTCACCATTCCTTATGAGCCGTACAACAGTTCAAGCGAAAAGACAGATGGGGGCAGCTATAACAGCGGCGGTACAACTTCGGGTCAGGGCAGCCAGCCAGACGGTCATACAGGGGATGCAACGGACAATACTACAACAGGCACAACAAATTCAACAACAGCCGACCAGGAAAAAACGAAGCAGGAAGTTCAAATTTACATTGAAGATATGAACCACACGATGTCGGAACCGGCGGAAACTTTCGAGATCACAAAAACGGTCAAAAAACAGTTGGAATTCACGATTGAATACGGGAAAGAAGCCACATACAAAATTGTAAGGAACGGCACCGTCATCACCGAAGAAACGGTTCCTTACCCGAAATAATACGGTACCTGTATATGGGGGATTTCTCTAGTTCCGCCGGCTCCAGTGCAGGCGGCGGAATGATACGATTTTACAATAAGGAAGTGGATGTATGCCGGAAGGAAAAATCTTAAAGGCTTTAAGCGGATTTTACTATGTAGAGGACCGTGAAGACGGAGAAATATACCAATGCAGGGGCAGGGGCGTTTTTAGAAAAAACAAAATCACTCCGCTTGTCGGGGATGATGTGGAATATAAAAAAGAAAACGGTCGCGAAGGGTATATTTTGCAAATCCGTGAAAGGAAAAATGAGCTGGTCCGTCCGCCGATTGCCAATGTCGATCAAGCCATTTTGGTTTTTTCCGCAAAAGAGCCGGATTTTCATACACTGCTGTTGGACCGCTTTTTGGTTTCCGTTGAAGCGAGCCTTGTCCAGCCCGTCATTTTGATTACAAAATACGATTTGCTTAAACCAAATGAAGAAGGGGAGCTGTCGTCGAAGCTTGAAGTCTACCGGAATATCGGCTATCCGGTCGTTTTATCTTCATCTAAAGAACAAACAGGCATCGATGAACTGGCAGCTGAACTGCACGGAAAAATTTCAGTGGTGTGCGGCCAATCGGGGGTTGGAAAAACTTCCATCCTCAACCGGCTCGATCCAAACCTGAACTTAAAAACGAGCCAAATTTCAACGCATCTCGGCAGGGGAAGGCATACAACCCGCCATGTCGAATTGCTGCCGGTTGCAGGCGGCCTTGTGGCGGATACGCCCGGGTTCAGTTCGCTTGATTTCAATGATTTGGAAGCTCCGGATTTGGGAGGTTGCTTTCCGGAAATCAGCGAAAAATCCGGCACATGCAAATTCCGTGGTTGCTTGCATGAAAACGAACCGAATTGCGCGGTCAAAGCGGCTTTAGGCCAAAACGAAATTGCATCTTTCCGGTATAACCATTACATCCAATTTCTTCAGGAAATTAAAAACAGAAAGCCGAGGTATTGACCATGGTGAAAATCGCGCCTTCTATTTTATCTGCAAATTTTGCAAAATTGGGGGAGGAAATAAAAGATGTGGAAACCGGCGGGGCGGACTGGATCCATATTGATGTGATGGACGGACATTTCGTCCCGAACATTACGATGGGCCCGCTCGTAGTCGAAGCGGTCCGTCCGGTCACGAAACTTCCGCTCGATGTCCATTTGATGATTGAAAATCCCGACCAATATTTAGAAGCTTTTGCCAAAGCAGGAGCGGATTATATTTCTGTGCATGCGGAAGCCTGCAGGCATCTTCACCGCACGATCCAACATATCCGGTCCCTAGGGGTAAAGCCGGGCGTCGTGATCAATCCAGCTACGCCGGTGGAATGGATTGCCCCCATTTTGCAGGATGTCGATCTTGTCCTGCTCATGACAGTGAATCCGGGCTTTGGTGGCCAGGCGTTTATCGAATCGGTGGTGCCCAAAATCGCGCAAGTACGCAGCCTTGCAGAAGAGCAGGGGTTGAAGCTTGAAATCGAAGTTGACGGCGGCATTAATCCGGAAACGGCCAAAAAATGTAAACATGCCGGTGCAACGGTGCTTGTAGCGGGCTCCAACGTGTACAAAAGCAAAAGCCGCAAAAAAGCCATCCAAGCTTTAAAATTTGGGCAGTAAGAAAAAGAAATGGGGCTGTCCCAAAAGCCTTTAAAAACCGGGAAAATTCGTGATCGTTAATTTCTGAGACTCCTGCGGGAAATGCGAGCCAAGCGAGGCCCCTCGTGCTGAGGTACGGGCGGGAAGGCTCGCGACGCGTGAGAAAAAGAAGCAAATTTCACGATCATTTAAAACGGGCACCCCTTTTGCCCAGTTTATTTTGGGACTGCCCCTTTTATTTACAAAAGGGGAAGCAGCTATGGAAAAGAAAATTTATATCTTGGCAGGCGGACCGGTGGAAAATGTTCCGGACCTCGGCGAGTATGCAAACGATAAAGAAGCCGTATGGGCCGGCGTTGACAGGGGTGTATTCCATTTGTTGGAGCAAGGCATTATACCCCGGATTGCCTTTGGTGATTTTGATTCCGTTAGTGAAGCAGAATGGATGATGATTAGAAGCCGGCTTGAGAATATCCGGAAGTCCCAGCCGGAAAAAGATGAAACCGATATGGAACTGGCACTCATGTGGGCCATAAGCCAGGAACCGGAGACAATCCGCATTTTCGGGGCAACCGGCGGGCGGGCCGACCATGCTTTTACCAATATACTGCTATTGGCGCATGAAAAATGCCTTCAATTTAAAGGAAAAATTGAAATCATCGACCGAAAGAACGAAATTACCATGCTGAAACCCGGCTCCTATACAATCGAAAAAATGGAGTCCTTCCCGTATGTTTCTTTTCTGCCGATTACGGAAACGGTAGAAAATTTAACATTGAGCGGATTTAAATATCCGCTGCTAAACTGCCGTGTGGAAAGAGGGACAACGCTCTGCGTCAGCAATGAACTTATCCGGGATTTTGGTACTTTTTCTTTTTCTAGCGGCATATTAATGATGGTAAGAAGCCATGATTAACCATTCTTTATCATGAACGAACAGAGCTGTATACTTATCGCATACACATGAATATAATATGCGGGAGACCGGATTGTTATTGTATAGGGGAGGGACACATATGAAATTTTATACAATCAAACTGCCAAAATTTTTAGGCGGGATTGTCAGAGCAATGCTGGGGACTTTTAAAAAAGGGTAATCATAAAAAATCGGCGGATCCGCCGATTTTTTTTGTGGGGTTTTGCCCTTCGAAAAAAAGAAACCGGCCCGGCCGGTTTCTTATCTGGATTGGAAAATTATACACGTTCCACTTTTCCGGATTTCAATGCGCGGGCAGAAACCCAAACGCGTTTTGGTTTACCGTTAACCATGATGCGCACTTTTTGCAGGTTTGCTTTCCAAGTGCGTTTATTTGCGTTCATCGCGTGAGAACGTTTATTGCCCGAAACGGTTTTACGGCCGGTAACCACACATTTTTTCGGCATTTTATTCCCTCCTCCTGTTACGAAGCAGAAATAGAACATATTTATGCTTTCATTACTTCATTTTTCCACATAAAATTACTATAATAATTTATCATATTGAACATCACAATGCAAGAACTGTTCCCCAGCCGGTTCCGTAAAACAGGCGGCGCGCATTTCTGCATGCCGCCCTGTTTTGTGGTAAACTATAACAATACGGGCCGGTTTTTGCTTATTCAACTCCGGCTTTCCATGTTTTCTATCTTATAGTACAATGGCGGTAGCAGCCAAATCCAGTTTGGCACATTGCAGTAAGGGGGAGCGTTATATGCCGATTGAAATGAATACGCGTTACGGTCAAATTGATATATCGAATGAAGTGGTTGCAACGATTGCGGGAGGTGCTGCCATCGACTGTTTCGGTATCGTCGGGATGGCTTCGAAAAACCAGATCAAAGACGGTATCACTGAAATCCTGCGCAAAGAAAACTTCTCGAGGGGCGTTATTGTGCGTCAACAGAATGAAAGAGTAGAAATTGATATGTACATCATTGTGAGCTACGGGACAAAAATTTCCGAGATCGCTCACAATGTCCAGCAAAAAGTTAAATATACGCTCAATAAAATGGTCGGCTTATCGGTTGACGCCATCAACATATACGTTCAGGGTGTCCGCGTGACGAACCCGTAACGAGGAGGAAATTTTTGTGGTTACATCATTGGATGGAAAACGATTTGCAGAAATGATTATACAAGGGGCGAACCACCTGGCGGCAAACGCGAAAACGGTTGATGCCCTGAATGTTTTTCCCGTTCCAGACGGTGATACGGGGACAAACATGAACTTAACTATGACTTCCGGCGCAAAGGAAGTGCAAAAAAATGTCCAGGAGCATATCGGTGCCCTTTCCGCGGCTTTTGCGAAGGGGCTCCTGATGGGGGCAAGGGGCAATTCCGGCGTGATCCTTTCACAGCTTTTCCGCGGATTTTCCAAATCGATTGAAGCAAAAGCGAGCATTTCGGCCATAGAGTTCGCGGAAGCTTTTCAGGCCGGAATCAAGAGCGCTTTTAAAGCGATTATGAAGCCGGTCGAAGGGACGATATTGACCGTTGCAAGAGAAGCAGCAAAAAAAGGCGTGCAAGTAGCCAAAACGGAAAAAGATATCGCCGCCGTGATGGAGGAAATCCTAGATGAAGCGAAGAAGACGTTGAGCCGGACGCCGGAAATGCTACCGGTCTTAAAAGAAGTCGGCGTCGTCGACAGCGGCGGTCAGGGGCTTGTTTTTATTTATGAAGGGTTTCTTGCCGAATTGAAAGGGGAAGAGTTGCCGGATACACCGTCTGCCATCCCGTCAATGGACGAGCTTGTGAGCGCCGAACACCATAAACATGTGCAGGATTTTATGAATACGGAAGATATCAAATACGGGTATTGTACGGAAATTATGGTAAGGCTGGACCGCTCTATACCGGCAGGTAAAGCTTTTTCCGAGGACCGGTTCCGGCAGGATTTAAGCCATTTGGGGGATTCGCTGCTTGTCATTTCCGATGACGATATCGTCAAAGTCCATGTCCATACTGAACGCCCAGGTGATGTCCTGAATTATGGCCAGCAGTACGGCAGTTTAATTAAGTTGAAAGTGGACAATATGCGCGAACAGCACAGCGCGATTGTCGGAGAAACCCAGCATACGCTCGTCAGCGGGAAAAAAGAAGTGAAAAAAGAAAAGCAGGCATACGGGGTCATTACCGTAGCAATGGGGGACGGGATTGCCGAAATGTTTAAAAGTATCGGCGCGGATGTCGTCATTGAAGGCGGACAGACGATGAACCCGAGCACGGAAGATATTTTAAAGGCGATTGAAGAGGCAAATGCAGAACAAATCATCATCCTTCCGAATAACAAAAACGTCGTAATGGCAAGTGAACAGGCTGCCGAATTGGCGGAAGCGAAAGTGGTGGTCGTCCCTTCCAAAACGGTGCCTCAGGGAATGGCGGCGCTTTTGGCGTTCAATCCTTCGCAGCCGCTTGAGAAAAATATGCAAGCAATGGAAGAAGCGCTCGGGCGCGTAAAATCCGGGCAGGTGACGTATGCTGTCAGGGATACGAATATTGACGGGATCTCCATAAAAAAAGACGATTATATGGGTATTTTTGAAGGCAAAATCGTCAAAACAAGTCCGGCATTGCTGGAGGCTTCCAAGCAGCTGCTAGGGCAAATGATTGGTGAAGAGGATGAGATTGTGACGGTCATTTACGGCAAGGATGTCGCCTCCTCCCAGGTGGATGAGCTCGTTTCATATATTGAAAGCCGCTATCCGGATGTGGAAATTGAAGTCCATGATGGCAGGCAGCCGTTATATTCTTTTATTTTTGCAGTGGAGTAGAGAAAAAAACTCCGCGCTGCATAAGAAGGTTTAGGTGTGTGGTAAGGTGAAGTATAAAAGCGTTTTTGATATTATCGGCCCGGTGATGATCGGGCCGTCAAGTTCGCATACAGCCGGCGCCGCCCGCGTCGGCAGGGTGGCAAGGAGTTTATTCGGGCGGCAGCCGAAATGGGCCAACATCCATTTTTACGGTTCGTTTGCGAGCACTTATAAAGGGCACGGGACGGATGTGGCGGTTGTCGGGGGGCTGCTTGATTTTGACACATATGACGAGCGGATCAAATCCTCGCTTGAATTTGCAAAGCAGCTTGGGCTTGCGGTGCAATTTTTCGAGGAAAAAGCGGTCCCCGACCATCCGAATACGGTTAAAATTGAAATTGGTGACGACTCCGGCGATTTGGAGCTTGTCGGCATTTCGATCGGAGGAGGGAAAATCGAAATTATTGAATTAAACGGATTTGAGCTGCGCTTGTCCGGGCATCACCCGGCGATTCTCGTCGTGCATCAGGACCGCTATGGCGCAATTGCGGCAGTGTCCAATATTTTATCGAAACACAAGATCAATATCGGCCATATGGAAGTGTCGCGCAAAGAAGCAGGAAAAATGGCGCTGATGACGATCGAAGTCGACCAGAATCTGGATGATGCCATCGTGGAAGAAATCCAGCGTTTGCCGAATATCTCGCAAGTTGCGAGAGTTGTAGATTAAGGATTGGAATTTTGGCGGTGCCTTTTGCCTGACTGGGCCGGTGTAGGGCGATGGTATCGCTTTCTTTCGGTTTGTAAGGAGGAAAAATATGTTTCGGAACGTTGCTGAGTTGGTGGCATTAGCCGAACAGCAGAACAAAAAAATCTCGGAGATCATGATCGAACAGGAAATAGAAGTGACCGGCAGATCCCGGGAAGAGATTATGAAAAAAATGGAGGAAAATCTGGCCGTTATGGAAAAAGCGGTGGATAAAGGCATTGCCGGCGTCCGCTCCTATTCGGGGCTTACCGGCGGAGATGCCGTTCTCCTGCAAAAATATATTGAGAAAGGAAATTTTTTATCGGGCGAAACGATTTTAGATGCGGTGAGCAAAGCGGTCGCTACCAATGAAGTCAATGGGGCCATGGGTTTGATCTGTGCAACGCCGACTGCCGGTTCCGCCGGTGTTGTCCCGGGAACATTGTTTGCGGTAAAAAACAAACTGAATCCGACGCGTGAGCAGATGGTGCGTTTTTTGTTCACAGCAGGGGCATTCGGTTTCGTTGTTGCCAATAACGCGTTTATTTCTGGCGCAGCCGGCGGATGCCAGGCTGAAGTCGGTTCGGCTGCCGGCATGGCTGCCGCAGCGATCGTCGAAATGGCAGGCGGAACACCGGAGCAAAGCGCGCATGCGATGGCCATTACCTTGAAAAATATGCTAGGCCTCGTTTGCGATCCTGTTGCCGGCCTTGTAGAAGTCCCTTGCGTCAAACGAAATGCGATGGGTGCGGCCAATGCAATGGTCGCGGCTGATATGGCGCTTGCGGGGATTAAAAGCAGGATTCCGTGCGATGAAGTGATTGATGCGATGTACCGTGTCGGGCAAAGGATGCCGGCTGCGCTGAAGGAAACGGCCCAAGGGGGATTGGCGGACACGCCGACAGCAAGGAAATTGGAAGCAAAAATATTCGGCATGCCGCTTGATGTGCATGAATAGCCCGCTGAACCAGCCGGTATCCGTATTAAAAGGCATTGGGGAAGAAACGGAAAACGTCCTCGGGCAGATGGGGATTTATACAGTCGGTGATCTGCTCGGATATTTTCCATTCCGGTATGAAGATTACAGGCTGAAAGATTTGCAGGAAGTACGGCATGACGAAAGGGTGACGGTGGAAGGGAGGGTTCACAGCGAACCTTCTCTTATCTTTTACTCTAGGAAGCGTTCGCGGCTGTCGATGAAAGTGCTTGTCGGGGACTTTTTAATCACTGTTGTATGTTTTAACCAGCCTTTTTTGAAAAAGAAAATCCAAATTCATGATGAAATAACCGTTACCGGAAAATGGGACATACACCGGCAGATGATCACCGCGCAAAGTTTGAAAGCGGGCCCGGCGGAGCGTTCTTCCGGTTTTGAACCTGTTTACTCCGTTAAAGGAAAAATCACTGTGAAAAATTTGCGGAAATATATCAAATCCGCTTTCACGGCGTTCGGCAATGCGATTGAAGACGCCCTGCCGGAAGCCATGCTTGCAAAATATAAATTGCTTCCGAAACGCCGGGCGATGTACGCCATGCATTTCCCTTCTTCGGAACGGGAAGTAAAGATGGCGAGAAGAACAATAGTATATGAAGAATTTTTGGCTTTCCAGCTGAAAATGCAGGCTTTGCGGAAATTTGAGCGCGAGCATTCGCGCGGGCAGGCGGTCCACTATGACCTTCAGAAATTAAGGAATTTCATCGACTCTCTTCCTTTCCGGCTGACGGACGCGCAAAAGCGGGTTGTCAATGAAATTTGCGCTGATATGAAATCTCCGTACCGTATGAACCGGCTTTTGCAGGGTGATGTCGGATCCGGAAAAACGGTTGTGGCGGCGATCGCGCTTTATGCGGCGGTGACGGCAGGCTTCCAGGGGGCGCTGATGGTCCCGACCGAAATACTTGCGGAACAGCATGCAGAATCGCTGTATCAACTGCTCGAACCGCACGGCGTTCATGTATCCCTGCTGACGAGTTCGGTAAAAGGAAGACGGAGGAAAGAGCTTTTGGAACAGCTCGGAAACGGCGAAATTGATATTTTGATTGGAACCCATGCATTAATCCGGGAAGATGTTGAATTCCGCCGCCTCGGCCTTGTGATCACGGACGAGCAGCACCGCTTCGGCGTGGAGCAGAGAAGGGTCCTCCGTGAAAAAGGGGTTGACCCCGATGTTTTATTTATGACGGCCACCCCGATTCCGCGGACGCTCGCCATTACAGTGTTCGGTGAAATGGATGTTTCCATCATTGATGAAATGCCGGCGGGAAGGAAAAAAATTGAGACGTACTGGGTCAAACATAACATGCTGGAAAGGGTGCTCGGTTTTGTTGAAAAAGAACTCCGGAAGGGCAGGCAGGCGTACGTCATTTGCCCGCTCATTGAGGAATCGGACAAGCTTGATGTACAAAACGCCATTGATGCTTATACGGTTTTAAATGCTTATTTCGGCGGCAGGTATAAAGCGGGGCTGATGCACGGCCGGCTCCCGGGCGAAGAAAAGGAAGCGGTCATGAAAGCGTTCAGCCGCAACGAAATCCAGATTCTTGTTTCGACGACCGTAGTTGAAGTCGGGGTCAATGTCCCGAATGCAACGATAATGGTAATATACGATGCCGAACGATTCGGCCTTGCCCAGCTCCACCAACTGCGCGGCCGGGTCGGCAGGGGGGACGCGCAATCGTACTGCATTTTGCTTGCCGATCCGAAGACCGACATCGGCAAAGAGCGGATGAAAATCATGACGGAAACCAATAACGGTTTTGTTTTGAGCGAAAAAGACCTTGAACTGCGCGGGCCGGGGGATTTTTTCGGGAAAAAGCAAAGCGGGCTTCCGGAATTTAAAGTTGCCGATATGGTCCATGATTTCCGCGCATTGGAAACGGCCAGGCAAGATGCGCAAAAGCTGATTGATTCGGATGAATTCTGGAAGGCCGCCGAGTACCGGCATTTGCGCCGCCAACTCGAAAAATCCGGGGTGCTTGCAGGGGAAAAACTCGACTAAAGAAGTTTGTTTTTTGCCGGCAATGCGGAAGATGAGGTACAGCCGCCTGTTGGCAAATCTTGCAAACTTCTTTTTCTTTCTATATACTACTGTTAGTACCAAGTCCTAAGTTTTGGATGGTGTTTCTTTTCATGAGAATGCAGAAAAAAGATCGGCAGAGAAGCTTGCAGGAAACAATACGGAAAAATCCTTTCATCACGGATGAAGAGCTGGCGGAAAAATACCATGTCAGCGTACAGACGATCCGCCTCGACCGCATGGAGCTTTCGATTCCGGAACTCCGGGAAAGAATAAAAAATGTAGCCGAGAAGCGATTTGCGGATGAGGTAAAAGCGCTGCCGATCGACGAAGTCATCGGGGAAATTATTGATATTGAACTGGATAAAAGCGCCATCTCCATTTTTGATGTTAAAAAAGAACATGTCTTTAAGCGCAATTCCATCGCCCGCGGCCACCATTTGTTTGCGCAGGCGAATTCGCTTGCCGTTGCCGTAATCGATGAAGAACTTGCGTTAACGGCAAAAGCAAATATCCAGTTTTTGCGGTCCGTAAAAGAAGGCGACCGCGTTGTGGCCAAGGCAAAAGTCGTAAATGTTAATAAAGAAATCGACCGGACTACGGTGCTTGTTGAAAGTTATGTAGGGCATGATCTTGTGTTTAAGGGCGAATTTGAAATGTACCGAAATCATGCCGGAAAAGATGAATAACATGGAAAATGTCGCTCTTCTTGGCGGAAAAGTGTGAACAGGTTAGAAACGGGGCTGAACAGAATGAAATTAGCAATCGATGCAATGGGCGGGGACTATGCCCCGAAAGAAATCGTGCTTGGCATCAACCGGGCGGCAAAAGCGTTTCCGGATATTGAATTTATTCTCTATGGCAATGAAACGAAAATTCGGGAGTATTTGGAAGCCTCCGGGCGCATCACCATTGTCCATACGGATGAAGTGATCGCCGGAACCGATGAACCGGTGCGGTCAGTCCGGCGCAAAAAAAATTCTTCGATGGTCCGCATGGCCCAGGCCGTGAAAGACGGTGAAGCGGATGCGTGCATTTCAGCGGGGAATACGGGCGCTTTAATGGCATCCGGGCTTTTTGTCGTCGGGCGGATCGAAGGCATTGAAAGGCCAGCGCTGTCCCCGGTGCTTCCGACAATGGACGGAAAAGGCTTCGTTATGCTCGATCTCGGTGCAAACGCGGATGCTAAGCCGGAGCATTTGCTGCAGTTTGCCATCATGGGTTCGCTGTATGCCGAAAAAGTAAGGGGCATCGCAAGCCCGCGTGTCGGACTCTTAAATATCGGCACAGAAGAAAAGAAAGGTAATGAATTAACGAAAAAAACGTTCCAGTTGTTAAAAAATGCGGACTTGAATTTTATCGGAAATGTTGAGGCGCGCGACCTGTTGGAACGGCCGGCTGATGTCGTCGTTACGGACGGATTTACCGGCAATATGGTGCTGAAAACGATTGAGGGAACAGCCGGTTCGTTATTTTCTATGATCAAAAAAGTCTTTTTATCCAATATAAAGACGAAGATTGCCGCTGCCATGATCAAATCGGAATTAACGGGCCTGAAAAATATGCTCGACTACTCCGAATACGGCGGATCGGGGTTAATGGGCCTGAATGCGCCGGTCATTAAAGCGCATGGCTCTTCAAATGCCAATGCCATTTACAATGCGGTGCGGCAGGCGCGCGAAATGGTGCAGTCGGACGTTACCGGCAAAATCAAAGCAGCGATCCAATCGCTTAAAATAAACTAAGGATGATGGAGGAAAAAGGATGGGAAAAATTGCGTTTGTCTTTCCGGGGCAGGGTTCCCAAACTGTCGGCATGGGGCAGTCCGTTGCCGATGCAAATGAAAAAGCGGCGGAAGTGTTTAAGAAAGCGGATGAAAAACTCGGATTTGCTTTGACGGATATCATCCAAAACGGGCCGCAGGAAAAACTGACGCACACCGCAAATGCCCAGCCGGCGCTTTTGACGGTCAGCACGGCGATTTTGCAGGTGTTAAAAGATGCCGGCATCACAGCGGATTATACGGCCGGGCACAGCTTGGGCGAGTATTCGGCACTGGTGGCAGCAGGAGCTTTAACGTTTGAAGATGCTGTTTATGCGGTGCGAAAACGCGGCGAATATATGGATGAGGCGTTTCCAAACGGCGCCGGTGCGATGGCGGCCGTGCTCGGGATGGACCGGGGCGCGCTTTCCGAAGCCGCGGACGAAATCACGAAGGAAGGCGAAACGGTCCAATTGGCCAATTTGAACTGCCCCGGCCAGATCGTGATCTCAGGGACGGCGGCCGGCATTGAAAAGGCGGGCGCCCTTGCAAAAGAAAGAGGCGCCAAACGGGTGCTGCCGCTGCAGGTGAGCGGGCCATTCCATTCGAAGCTGATGGAGCCGGCGGCGGAAAAATTCAAAGCGGTGTTGGATCATATCCCAATCCGGGATGCCAAAATTCCTGTTATCGCGAATATCGACGCCGAGCCGGAGACAAACGCGGAAGACATTAAAGTAAAGCTGATCCGACAGCTGTATTCCCCTGTATTATGGGAAGATTCTGTTGTGAAAATGATCAGCCTCGGCGTTGATACGTTTGTTGAAGTCGGCCCCGGAAAAGTGCTTTCCGGTTTAATTCGGAAAATTGACCGCAACGTAAAAACATTCGCTGTTCAGGATATGGAGTCCCTTGAAGCGGCTGTCAATGCATTGCAAAAATAATGGATCAGATAATAGGAGGGAACCCGATGCTGTTAAAAGACAGAGTAGCGCTGATTACCGGCGCATCGCGGGGAATCGGCCGCGAAATCGCGCTTGAGTTTGCTGAAAACGGCGCACATGTTGTCATCAATTATGCCGGCAGCGCCGAAAAAGCTGAAGAAGTTGCCGCTTCCGCCCGCTCGTTCGGCGTTGAAGCGTTAGCCGTTCAAGCAGATGTTTCAAACGAAGCGGAAGTCCAGGGCATGTTCAAGCAGGTGCTTGAAAAGTTCGGAAAAATTGATATTTTGGTGAATAACGCCGGCATTACCCGCGATAATCTATTAATGCGGATGAAAGAATCTGAATGGGATGATGTCATCAATACGAACTTGAAGGGCGTTTTCCTTTGCACAAAAGCGGCCGCGCGTCCGATGATGAAACAGCGGAACGGAAAAATTATCAACATCGCTTCCATTGTTGGCATCAGCGGCAATCCTGGACAGGCCAATTATGTTGCCGCCAAGGCAGGGGTGATCGGCCTTACCAAAACGTCGGCGCGGGAAATGGCAAGCCGTGGCATTACCGTAAACGCGATTGCCCCGGGGTTTATCCAAACCGATATGACGGATAAACTCAATGAAGACATCAAAGAAAGCATGTTAAGCCAAATTCCTCTCTCCCGTTTTGGCGGGCCGGAGGATGTGGCTAAAATTGCCTTGTTTTTGGCAAGCGACTGGTCCGGCTATATCACGGGACAGACCATCCATGTTGACGGTGGAATGGTGATGTAGCGGCGTGCCGCAGCAGAACGGCTTGTTTTCAAGTTTTACTTTATTATTTATGGAAAATCCTCTATAATACCTTGAGGGGAGGTGAACCGTATGGCAGACGTATTAGAACGTGTGACGAAGATCATCGTTGACCGCCTTGGAGTCGAAGAATCCAAAGTTACACTTGATGCGAAATTCAAAGAAGATCTTGGCGCCGATTCACTGGATGTGGTGGAATTGGTGATGGAACTCGAAGATGAATTTGGAATGGAAATTTCAGACGAGGATGCTGAAAAAATTGTAACAGTGGGTGACGCTGTGAATTACATACAGAATCAGCAGTAAGCGTCTTGATGGTAAATGTCCCGCTTTGGTGGCGGGGCATTTTTCTCATTCCGGATGCTTCTTTTTGATTTTTGAAAGTATTCAGGCTGAAACCTGGCGATGGTAAATGCGTAAAAACGCAACTTTTTTGCGCATTTACGACCGTTCGGATTTCAAGAATGCCTTTGCGTTCACGGGCATTTTTCTATACACTTAAGTTAAGCTGAAACTAAAAAGATACGGGTGGTTTAATCATGGCAAAAAAATCAAAACCGGACTATGAATATGTTGCACTTGACCATTTCCGCAAGCTGCAGGACAGCATCCATATCCGTTTTAAAAATCCAGAACTCTTAAAGCAGGCATTTACGCATTCCTCTTATGTTAACGAACATCCGGAAAAGCGGCAGAACGACAATGAAAGACTCGAATTTTTGGGCGATGCCGTGCTGGAACTGACCGTTTCGCACTATTTGTTTAAACGGTTCCCATCGATGACTGAAGGGGAAATGACGAAATTGCGCGCTTCAGTTGTCTGTGAGCCTTCACTTGTTATTTTTGCAAATGAACTGCATTTCGGCGAGTATATTTTTCTTGGAAAAGGAGAAGAAATGACCGGCGGCAGGACGCGCCCTGCACTGTTGGCTGATGTGTTTGAAGCGTTTATCGGGGCATTATTTTTGGACCAGGGCTTGGCGGCAGTCGTTTCACTGCTTGAGAGAATTGTTTTTCCAAAAATTGAGGAGGGCATGTTTTCGCATACGACCGATTACAAAAGCAAATTGCAGGAATATATTCAAAAAACGTCATCCGGCGTTTTGGAATACACGATATTGGATGAACGCGGCCCGGCGCACGACAAGGAATTTGTCTCACGCGTGTCGCTGAATGACGAAGAGCTCGGCACCGGAAAAGGACGTTCCAAAAAAGAGGCGGAGCAACACGCTGCGCAAACGGCTTTATCCAACTTGCGGAAAAAAGAAAAACAGTAAAGAAGTGAAAGAATGGAGGGGGAAGTGATTGTTTCTTAAACGTCTGGATGTGATTGGATTTAAATCTTTTGCAGAACGGATATCGATCGAATTTGTCCCGGGCGTTACAGCGGTTGTCGGGCCGAACGGCAGCGGAAAAAGCAATGTCATTGATGCGGTCCGCTGGGTACTCGGCGAACAATCGGCAAAACACTTGCGCGGCGGGAAAATGGAGGATGTCATTTTTGCCGGCAGCGACGCAAGAAAGCCGTTGAACTTTGCTGAAGTGACGCTGACGCTTGATAACGGGGATCATGCGCTTCCGATCGATTATCAGGAAGTCAGCGTGACGCGGCGGGTCTACCGCTCCGGTGACAGCGAATTTTTCATCAACAAACAGCAATGCCGTTTGAAAGACATTATTGAGCTGTTTATGGATTCGGGCCTTGGAAAAGAAGCGTTTTCCATTATCAGCCAGGGGAAAGTGGAAGAAATCCTGAACAGTAAAGCGGAGGAGCGCCGGACGATTTTCGAGGAGGCTGCCGGTGTTTTAAAATACAAGACCCGCAAGAAAAAAGCTGAGACGAAACTTGCGGAAACGCAGGAAAACTTAAACCGTGTCAGCGATATTCTTTATGAACTCGAAAGCCAGATTGAACCGCTCCAAATCCAGGCGTCGATTGCAAAAGATTACCTGGAACAGAAAGAGGCGTTAAAAAACTATGAAATTGCCGTGATGGTGCACGAAATAGAAGATTTGCATGGCAAATGGGAGTTACTCCAAACGCAGCTTGCGGAACACCGGGACAAGGAAGCCGGGCTTGCTTCCGAAATCCGGAAGCAGGAAGCGCATCTTGAAGAAAAACGCAATCAGCTGGATGCGCTCGATGAATCGATCAGCGCGCTGCAAAATGTGCTGCTGGCCACGACGGAAGAATTGGAAAAACTGGAAGGGCAAAAAGAAGTTTTAAAAGAGCGCAAAAAAAACGCAGGCCAAAACAAAGCGCAGCTTGAAAGAAATATAAAAGAATCCGCGAATACGCTTGAAGCCTTGGCGGCACAAAAGGAAAAGCTTCTGCGGGAAGTCGGGGAGAACGAAAAAGCCGTTGCTTCATTAAGAAACAGCGTAAAGGAAAAACAAGAGCAGCTTGCCCTGCTCAGCACGAATCTGGAAGAAAAAATCGAGTCGCTAAAAAGCGATTACATTGAACTGTTGAACGGGCAGGCAAGTGCGAAAAACGAAAAAAATTATTTGAAACAACAGCTGAAACAATTCGGGCACCGCATCGAGCGTCTTGACGCCGACAACCGGAAATACGTGGAGGAAAGGGAAAAAATCCAAGAGAAGAAAAAAGTGGCGGGAGAGCAGCTTGAAAAGATTCAGCAGGAGTTGGAAGAAGCGGCCGCAGCATTCGTGGAAAAAAAGCGGAAGCTTGAAATATTAAACAACCGTTATCAAAAGCAGGAGTCGAATCTTTATAAGGCATACCAATATTTGCAAAAAGCAAAATCACGAAAAGAAACACTGGAAGAAATGGAAGAGGATTTTACCGGATTTTACCAGGGCGTACGGGAAGTCCTGAAAGCCCGCGGCAAACAGCTGGATGGTATTGAGGGTGCCGTGGCCGAACTGATCCGTGTTCCTTCACAATACGAAAAAGCGATTGAAACGGCTCTGGGCGCTTCGATGCAGCATATTGTCGTGGAGACGGAACATCACGGCCGGCGCGCCATCGCGTTTTTAAAACAGCGCAATGCAGGAAGGGCGACATTTTTGCCGCTCAATATTATGAAGCCGAAAACAATTCCTGCTTCTCAGCTTGCCCCTCTCCAAAACGAGGAAGCGTATATCGGTATTGCCGGGGATATTGTCCAATCCGAAAGCCGTTATCGTACGATTGTTTCTAACCTGCTCGGCAATGTTCTCGTTGTCCGCGACTTGAAAAGCGCAAACCAAATTGCAAAGATGCTCGGTTACCGCTACCGCATCGTAACGCTCGACGGGGATATTGTAAATCCGGGCGGTTCAATGACAGGCGGCGCATCGAAACAGAACGGCACGTCGCTCCTTGGCCGGAAAAGCGAACTGGAAGCATTAAAAGAAAAATTGGCGGATATGGAAGCAAAAACGCTGCAGCTGGAATCGGATGTAAAAGGAATAAAAGCTGAAGCGGCCTGGATGTCGCAGGAACTTGAGGAAACGAGAAAAAATGGGGAGAGTCTCCGGCTCCGGGAGCAGCAGGCAAAATCGGAACTCGAAAGGCTTGAAATCGAAGAAAAAAATATGAATGAGCATCTGCTCGTCTATGATATGGAAAAAGCGGAAGCGGAAGAACAGAATCGTTCAGCACGGAACCGGATCCGCGAACTGGAAGGGATTTTAGCCGAAAACGGGGAAAAAGCCAAAAAACTTGAGTCGGAAATTGAAACGCTGACGGAGAAGAAAAATGATGATTCCACAGCGAGATCGAAGCTCCAGGCTGAATTGAGCGATTTAAAAGCATCACTTGCCGTTAAAATGGAACAATGGGACCGGAACCGCGAAGAACTTGGGCGTCTTGGTGAAAGTATCCGGGAGTGGCGGTCACGCAAAGAAAGTTATGAGGAACAGTACCGCCTGCTGACGGATGAAGAAAGCCGGCACCATATGTCGGAAAGCGAGCTGGTTGAGGCTGCCGAACAAAAAGCGCGCGATAAAAACGACACAATTGAATTTATTTCCATACGCAGGGAAGAAAGGGTACAGCTGCAGGCTGAAATCGAAGACCTTGAACTCGGCATAAAGGAACTAAAACGGCAGCAAAAAGGGTTGCAGCAAGCGATCCAAGACGAAGAAGTAAGGGCAAACCGGCTTGACGTTGAACTGGAAAACCGGCTCAGCCGTCTCCGCGAAGAGTATACGCTCACCTTTGAGGCGGCAAAAGAAGCTTATACGCTTCCGGTTCCGCTTGAAGAAGCGAGGAAAAAAGTGAAACTGATCAAGCTTGCGATTGATGAGCTCGGTACTGTCAATCTCGGCGCTATTGAAGAATACGACCGTATTTCGGAACGCTACCGGTTTTTAAAAGAACAGGAAACCGACCTGCTGGAAGCGAAAGAAACGCTCGACCAGGTCATTACTGAAATGGACGGTGAAATGATCCGGCGCTTTGATGAGACGTTCAAGGCGATCCGGAATGAATTTGAACCGGTATTCAGGGAACTTTTCGGCGGCGGCCGGGCCGACTTAAGGCTGACAGACCCGAAAGACCTTCTGAACACAGGGGTTGAAATTGTTGCACAACCGCCTGGCAAGAAGCTGCAAAATCTCGGTTTACTTTCCGGCGGGGAAAGGGCGCTCACCGCAATTGCCCTGTTGTTTGCGATTTTACGTGTGCGCCCGGTGCCGTTCTGTATTTTGGATGAAGTGGAAGCGGCGCTGGATGAGGCGAATGTATACCGGTTCAGCAAATATTTGAAACAGTTCAGCGAAGAAACGCAGTTTATCGTGATTACGCACAGGAAAGGGACGATGGAAGAAGCCGATGTCCTTTACGGCGTCACGATGCAGGAATCCGGCGTTTCCAAACTTGTTTCGGTAAAACTCGAGGAATCGGCCGATCTTGTCGGCCAAACTTAAGATGTATAAGGAAGTGTGCAAATGAGCTTTTTTAAAAAACTAAAAGAAAAATTCACCCAGTCCACAGATGCGGTGACAGATAAATTTAAAAGCGGATTAACGAAAACGCGAGACAATTTTACGGTGAAAGTGAACAATCTTGTGGCGCGCTACCGGAAAATTGACGAAGACTTCTTTGAAGAACTGGAAGAAATTTTAATCCAGGCGGACGTCGGCTTCCAAACCGTAATGGGGTTGATTGACGAATTGAAAATGGAAGTCAAAAGGAAAAACATTAAGGAACCATCGGAAGTCCAGTCCGCTATTTCCGAAAAACTTGTGGAAATTTATACCGCCGGCGAGAAATCTCCAAACCGGCTCAATATCCAGGAAGGGTCGCTCACGGTTATCCTTTTTGTCGGTGTCAACGGCGTCGGTAAAACGACAACGATCGGCAAGCTTGCCTATATGTTGAAACAGCAAGGGAAAAAAGTGATGATGGCTGCCGGCGATACATTCCGTGCCGGCGCGATCGAACAGCTCGAAGTGTGGGGCGACAGGGTTGGCGTTGAAGTCATTAAGCATACGGAAGGTTCCGACCCGGCCGCCGTCATGTACGATGCCATCCAGGCAGCCAAAGCCCGGAAAGCGGATGTTCTGCTGTGCGATACCGCCGGCCGTCTGCAAAACAAAGTCAATTTAATGAAAGAACTGGAAAAAGTAAAACGCGTGATCGGGCGGGAAATTCCGGGCGCGCCGCATGAAGTGCTGCTTGTTTTGGATGCTACAACCGGGCAGAACGCGATGGTGCAGGCGAAGACGTTTAAAGAAGCGACGGATGTAACAGGGATTGTCCTGACGAAACTGGACGGAACGGCAAAAGGCGGGATTGTGCTCGCGATCCGCAACGAACTCCAAATCCCTGTAAAATTTGTCGGGCTCGGTGAGAAAATGGATGACCTCCAGCCGTTTGATGCCGAAAAATATGTATATGGGCTGTTTTCCGAGTTGATCGAGCAGGAGCATGCGGAAGAAGCTTGAAAACGAATCGTTCCATTGACAAAAAGCAGGAACCTTTGTATTCTAACATTATGTAAAGACATTTCACTTAACAGGGGGAAGAAGCCGTGCTTGAGAAAACAACGAGAATGAACTATTTATATGATTTTTACCAGTCGTTGTTGACTCCAAAGCAGCGCAGCTATATGTCCCTCTATTACCTGGACGATTTTTCGCTTGGCGAAATTGCCGAAGAATATGGGGTGAGCCGCCAGGCGGTTTACGATAATATTAAACGCACTGAACAAATGCTCGAAGAATACGAGAAAAAACTGGGTTTATTTGAAAAGTTCCAGGCGCGCAAGCAAATTTTCCAATCGATGCGGGAAATATTGGGTGATAGCGTCGATCCGGAACTTTTACGCTTACTCGATGCGCTTGAAAAATTGGAATAGGGGGCGTAAAAATGGCATTTGAAGGACTCGCTGAGCGCCTGCAGGGGACAATGCGGAAAATCCGAGGCAAAGGCAAAGTTACGGAAAGCGACGTAAAAGAAATGATGCGGGAAGTCCGCCTCGCGCTTCTGGAAGCGGACGTCAACTTTAAAGTCGTGAAAGATTTTGTAAAAAAAGTGGGTGAACGGGCTGTCGGGCAGGATGTGCTAAAAAGCTTGACGCCGGGGCAGCAGGTCATTAAAATCGTTCAGGAAGAACTAACCAACTTGATGGGCGGGTCACAGAGCCAGATTGCCGTTGCGAAACGCCCGCCGACAGTTATTATGATGGTCGGGTTGCAGGGTGCCGGGAAAACGACAACAACCGGGAAGCTGGCGAACCTGTTGCGGAAAAAATATAACCGCAATCCGTTGCTTGTCGCGGCCGATATATACAGGCCGGCTGCAATTAAACAGCTTGAAACGCTCGGCAAACAACTCGGTATGTCGGTTTTTTCGCTCGGGGATAAGGTCAGCCCGGTGAAAATTGCCGAAGAAGCCATCCAAAAGGCTAAAGAAGACCATCATGATTATGTGATTATCGATACCGCCGGCCGCCTTCATATTGACAGCGAGCTGATGGATGAATTAAAAGGAATCAGGGAACTTGTGCATCCTGATGAGATTTTTCTTGTTGTCGATGCTATGACCGGGCAGGATGCTGTCAATGTCGCGCAAAGCTTTAACGACCAGCTCGGCATTACCGGCGTTATATTGACGAAACTCGACGGTGATACGCGCGGCGGGGCGGCATTGTCTATCCGCGCTGTAACCAATAAACCGATTAAATTTGCCGGGATGGGCGAGAAAATGGATGCGCTCGAGCCGTTCCACCCGGAAAGAATGGCCTCGCGTATTCTTGGCATGGGCGATATCCTTTCGCTCATCGAAAAGGCACAGGAAACGGTTGATGAAGAAAAAGCGCGCGAACTGGAAAAGAAAATGCGCGATTTGTCCTTTACGTTGGAAGACTTTTTGGAGCAGCTTGGCCAGGTGCGCAAAATGGGGCCGCTCGGCGATTTGCTGAAAATGATCCCGGGCGCAAACCGGATTAAAGGGATGGATAATCTCCAGATTGACGAAAAACAGATTACCCATGTCGAAGCGATCATCCAGTCGATGACGAAACAGGAAAAATTGCATCCCGAAATCATCAATGCGAGCCGGAAAAAACGGATCGCGAAAGGTTCCGGCCGCCCGGTGCAGGAAGTAAACCGGCTTTTAAAGCAGTTTGAAGAAATGAAAAAGATGATGAAGCAAATGCAGGGGCTGACGCAGAAAGGCAGAAAAAAAGGCTTCAGGTTCCCGTTTATGTAAGAAAAATATGGTGTTAAGAAAAAAGACTTTACACCATGTTGTTTTTTTGATATGATACTGTCTTGTGAGAAACTTAATCGGAGGTGCTATTTTTAATGGCAGTTAAAATTCGTTTAAAACGCATGGGTGCGAAAAAATCCCCATTTTACCGTATCGTTGTAGCTGATTCCCGCTCACCGCGAGATGGCCGTTTCATTGAAACAGTAGGAACGTACAACCCGGTTACAGATCCTGCCGAAGTAAAAATTGATGAAGAACTTGCACTCAAATGGTTGAAAAACGGTGCGCAGCCGTCTGATACGGTACGCAACTTGTTCTCGAAGCAAGGGATTATGGAAAAATTCCATAACGAAAAATACGTCAAATAATCGTGGGCAATATGGATGAATTAATCTTGGCGATCGTCAGACCTATTGTCGGCCATCCGGATGATGTACGGGTGGAATGGAATGAAGAGGAAACAGAAACCATTTACCGGCTGTTTGTCCACCCGGATGACATCGGTAAGGTAATCGGCAAAAAAGGGCGCACCGCAAAAGCCATCCGAACGGTCGTTTATGCTGCGGCCGGCGCGCATGGGCATAAGAAAATCCATCTCGAAATTGCCGATTAAAAAACAGACTTGTGATAGAACACCGGAGAAAGGGAGGAGTATGCCTCCCTTTTTACATAACTTCTTTTGAAAAAGCTTGCACAAAAAACTGATTTACATACTCCTTTCCGGCTGCTTTCTTTTCTGTCGGCCTTATCTGATACAGGCAACCCGTACTGGACGTGGTACAGTTTTATGGAACAAAGACTCTTTTAAGTGATAAATCGATTAGCCAAAGGGGGCGGGAAAATTTGAAAATTCTTCAGAAAGTCACGGTAAAGCAAATCCTTACCGAAAAGAGCAAGGAAGCGTTGCTGAGTACATACCGACAAACAAAACAGCAGCTGCAGAAAGAATGCGACCAGCTGCGGTTTGAATCGAAAAGGCTGGAAAAAACAAAAAAGTACTCCGGAACGAGCTTAAAAATGCATTTTGAGAAAGAAATCAACAGCAGGCAGGAAAAAATAAAGCTTGTCGATTTCCAAATCGAACAGCTGCTTTTGCTGCCGCTCGGTACGGAACTGAAAGAAACAGAAATCCAGGCCGTCGTGGATATCCATGAAGGCGATGATTGGGACGCGGTGTCAAAAGAAAAAACGATTATCGTAAAAGATGGCATCATCCACGAAATTCGCGAGAGGTGAGAACATGGCACAATGGTTTAACGTCGGAAAAATTGTCAACACACACGGCATCCGCGGAGAAGTGCGGGTCATATCGATGACGGATTTCAGGGAGGAACGCTACAAACCCGGCAATACGCTTTATTTATTCCTTCCCGGCGAAAAGGAGCCGCTCAAGCTACAAATTGAGTTGAGCCGCCCACATAAGCAATTTGATTTGCTCAAATTTGAAGGGTATGATTCGATTCAGGAAGTCGAGAAATGGAAAGACGGCATTTTGAAAGTTTCTGAAGAACAGCTGGGGGAGCTCGGCGAAAACGAGTATTATTTCCATGAAATCATCGGATGTGAAGTTTGGACTGTTGCAGGTGACAAAGTTGGTGTCGTCAAAGAAATTTTAACGCCGGGTGCAAATGATGTCTGGGTTGTGCAGGCGGAACACCAAAAAGAGTATTTGATCCCTTTTATAGAAGATGTGGTAAAAGAAGTGGATCCTGCTGAAAAAAGAATTGTGATTGAACCAATGGAAGGTTTGCTGTCATGAAAATCGATATTTTAACGCTATTTCCGGAAATGTTTGAAGGCGTTCTCGGTTCTTCCATTTTGAAAAAAGCAAGCGAAAAAGGGATTGCTAGCTATCATCTTATAAACTTCCGCGAATACAGCGACAATAAGCATAAAACAGTCGACGACTACCCGTACGGTGGCGGCGCGGGCATGGTGCTGAAGCCACAGCCTGTTTTCGATGCGGTTGAAGATCTTTTGAAAAAAGAGGACGGAAGGAAACCGCGCATTATTCTGCTCTGCCCCCAAGGCGAAACATACACACAAAAAAAAGCGGAGGAATTTGCAAAAGAAGAGCATCTTGTCTTTATTTGCGGCCATTACGAAGGCTATGATGAACGGATCCGGGGACATCTTGTGACAGATGAAATTTCAATCGGTGACTATGTGTTAACCGGCGGGGAGCTCGGCGCCATGGTGATGATCGACAGCATTGTCCGCCTTCTTCCGGGTGTGTTGGGCAATGAAGAATCGCCTGTTACGGATTCGTTTTCGACCGGGCTTTTGGAATATCCGCACTATACGCGGCCGGCCGATTTCCGCGGCATGAAGGTCCCGGATGTGCTGCTGTCAGGCAACCATAAGCTGATTGAAGAATGGCGCGAAAAGCAGTCCTTGTACAGAACATATACGAGAAGGCCGGATTTATTGCGCAGTTATCCGCTTTCTGAAAAGCAAAAAGCATGGCTGAAAGAATGGGAAGAAAGCCGCGATTAGCTGTTGCAATCACAAGGCGTTTATGCTATGATTTCACTTGTGGTTTGTTGCTGCAAACCACCGTAAAACGATGTTCCGCTGCAAAATGTTAAAAGGTTTGCAAGAGCATCTGTTGGAAGGAGTTGAATACGATGCACAATATTATTGATGAAATTACAAAAGATCAACTTCGCACTGATCTTCCTGATTTCCGCCCGGGTGATACGGTTCGCGTGCATGTAAAAGTTATTGAAGGCTCCCGCGAACGTATCCAGGTTTTTGAAGGTGTTGTGATCAAACGCCGCGGCGGCGGGATCAGCGAAACATTTACGGTACGGAAAGTTTCTTATGGTGTAGGCGTTGAACGTACATTCCCTCTCCATACACCTAAAATTGCGAAGATTGAAGTCGTGCGTCGCGGTAAAGTTCGCCGTGCGAAACTTTACTACCTGCGTAATCTGCGCGGTAAAGCCGCCCGTATTAAAGAAATCCGCTGATGCAGCAATGACAGGTTCGAAAAGGGGCTCCTTCCAAAGGCCCCTTTTCTTCATATTATACAAAATTTCCGTGCGGTTTTTAATGGCTATGGTCATCGCAAAACCCGATTTTAAAACATGATTCAAACCAGTTATAATGCAATATGATAATAAGGAATACACGCGATGGAAACTTGTATTGATGAGGCGGTGTGAGAATGGCAAAACAGAAACAACCGAAAAATGAGCTTTGGGAATGGGTGAAGGCGCTGCTGATTGCCGTGGCACTTGCCGGGATTCTCCGCTACTTTTTCTTTGCCCCGATCATTGTCGACGGCTCTTCCATGATGCCGACATTGAAAAACGGGGACCGGATGATTGTCAATAAGCTCGGAACGCCGAAACGTTTTGATATAGTCGTTTTCCATGCTCCCGAAGGCAAGGATTATATAAAAAGGGTCATCGGGCTGCCCGGCGACCGGATTGAATATAAGAATGACGTCTTGTACATTAATGGAAAAGCATATAAAGAGCCTTACCTTGACAAGTATAAAAAAGCGGTTGCCGACGGACCACTGACGGAAGATTTTACGTTAAAAGACATCATTGGCAGGGACACCGTGCCGAAGGGCCAAATCTTTGTCATGGGCGATAACCGTCGCTACAGCAAAGACAGCCGCCAGATTGGCACGATTCCGCTGAGCAAAGTCGTCGGCGAAACCAATTTCGTTTACTGGCCGCTGAAAGATGCCCATGTTGTCAATCATTAGACATTTCAATGGCTGTCTGGGGTCAGGGCCGTTATAAGCGGAAGAACGAGAGATTTGGAGTTGACACACGATGGCAATACAATGGTTTCCGGGGCATATGGCCAAGGCAAGGAGAGAAGTTTCCGAAAAATTGAAGCTGGTGGATATCATCTTTGAATTGCTTGATGCCAGAATCCCCGTTTCATCTGCAAACCCGATGCTCGATGAAATCATCCAGCAAAAGCCGCGTATCAAACTATTGAACAAAGCGGATATGGCGGATCCCATAATGACATCCCGCTGGCTTGACAAGTTTTCGGGCGAAAACACATCTGTGCTGGCCATTGATGCGCAAAGCGGAAAGGGCCTGGACAAGATGGTGAAACTCGCTGAACAAATTTTGCAGCCAAAGTGGGAGAGAAAGCGTGCGAAGGGCATTAAACCGCGTGCAATCAGGGCGATGATTGTCGGGATTCCAAATGTCGGAAAATCGACCTTGATTAACAGGCTTGCCGGAAAAAACATCGCAAAAACCGGCAATACACCCGGTGTCACAAAAGCGCAGGCTTGGATAAAAGTCGGCAAATCGATGGAACTGTTGGACACGCCGGGTATCCTATGGCCGAAGTTTGAAGATGAAGAAGTCGGTTACAAGCTTGCTCTGACCGGTGCGATTAAGGATACGATTCTCAATCTGCAGGATGTCGCGGTATTCAGTCTCCGCTTTCTTGAGGCACATTACACTGAAGCCTTAAAGGCGCGTTACAAGCTGGATGAGATCCCGGAAGATATCGTTGCGCTTTTTGACCATATCGGGCGCCTGCGCGGGTGCTTAAGAGCCGGGGGGGAAATTGATTACGACAAAACGGCTGATATCATCATCCGCGATATCCGCGGGCAAAAGCTCGGTCCTTTGACATTCGATACATTGTAAGCTCTCCCCTTTTCTGGAGGGCTTATTTTTTTAAGGGGTGGATGAAAGTGAAAATCAGTGAAATTGAAGAACGGCTTGCGGTTGTCAAAGACCCGGACAATCCGTTTATATTGGCCTTGCAAAAAGACGGGAGGAAAGGCGCACAAGAAGCACTTGAAAAATGGAAGAGAAAATTAGAAAAAGAGCATCAGGCGCTTGAAAAGTTCCGGGAAATGATGCGCTATGAAAATGCATTGCGACTGGAAGGGCATCGCCTGATCGCCGGCATTGACGAAGCGGGAAGGGGGCCGCTTGCCGGGCCGGTCGTGGCGGCGGCGGTCATCCTCCCAGAGGATTTTTATCTGGCCGGCTTGAACGACTCTAAGCAGCTGTCCGGAAAGCAGAGGGAAAAGTATTATTCCGCAATTTGTGAAAAAGCCGGCTATATTGGGGTTGGAATTGTGGATGCGGATGAAATTGATAAAATCAATATTTACAAGGCAGCCAAAAAAGCGATGATGCTGGCTGTGGAAAACTTGCTGGAAAAACCAGACCATTTGCTGATCGATGCGATGGAAATTCCTGCCCCTTATCCGCAAACTTCCATAATAAAAGGCGATGCAAAGAGCGTTTCAATTGCGGCCGCATCCATCATCGCCAAAGTGACAAGGGACCGTTTGATGCAGGAAATGGATAAAAAATACCCTGAATACGGATTTGCCAAAAATATGGGGTACGGGACGAAAGAGCATTTGGAAGCCCTGAAACGGCACGGACCATGCCCAATACATAGAAAAACGTTTGCACCGGTTAAAAATTGGCCGGCATTTTGACGATAACAAATATAGAAAAAATGAGACAGTTATAAGGCAGGGGGCATATATGCAATTTTCTTCCATTACGGAGCAGGCCCTTTCCGCGCTTTCCGGCTCAAAAATCCGCGCATTTGAATTTAAAACGGGACAGATTTTTTTCGGCACCATTCAAAAACTGTTTCCGAATGATACGGCTCTTGTGCAGGCAGGCGGGCGCACTTTTGCCGCCAAACTTCAAATTCCGCTTGAAACCGGGAAAGGCTACTGGTTCCAAACTGTTTCAACGGAAGGCGGCATACAGTTGAAAATGCTTGCCGCGGAAGATGCCGCAGCAGGCTCACACGAAAAAGCCCTATTAACGCAAATGCAGTTGCCTTCCGAAAAAACATACCAATCCCTTGTTTCCTATTTGGCAGAACGGGGCATCCCGTTTACGAAAAACATGGCCGTTAAAATCGGCGGCTGGCTGAAACAGGTGCCGGACCTTGAAAAAGGATTAGAAGCAGCGGGTTTTATGTTGTCAAAAGACCTTCCTGTAACAAAAAGAATACTTACCGCTCTTCTTTCGGCCGGGCAGGGCGAGCCGGCAACAAACCTCCTGAACCGTCTGCAGGCGGCGCTCGGGGCGGAACATCCAACACCGCTCGTCCAACAGCTGTTAAGCAGCCTTCAGGATCTTCAAATGACGGGCGGGGATCACGTGACAGGCGATATGTTGCGTGCGCAAATCCAGGAGACGGTACAGAAATTAGGGATTTTTTACGAAGGCAGAATTTTGCAAAACGATGGGCTGACAAAACAAAGCGAACTGCCTTTAAAGGCGCTTCTTGTTGAATTTCTGCAAAAAGAAGGCGGTTCCCCAGAAGCAAAAGAAATTGCGGACCAAATTATACAGAAAATGAACGGCCAGCAGCTGCTTTCTGTCCCGGATGCAGCGGTCCAGCACATCTGGATGGAAATCCCGCTGTCTTTTCCTCATTTTCAAACAAACGCGGTGATGCAGTGGTCGGGCAGGCAGAAAAAAAACGGAAAAATTGACAGCGATTATTGTAAAATCATTTTTTATTTGAATTTGCAGTTTTTAAAAGAAACATTGGTGGAGATGAATGTGCAGAACCGTGTTGTCACGGTTCAAGTTGCAAGCGCCAAAGAAGATTTGCAGGCGGTTTGTGCGCCGTTTGTCCCCGCATTAAAGGAAGGGCTGGATGAACTCAATTATAAGCTGTCCGGCGTGCATTTCCGGACAGTGAAGGGAAAAAGCGTGCGGAATGCGGCATATCAGGCGGATTCTTCCTATAAAGGGGTGGATATACGGATATGAACGGAAAAGAGAAAGAGATAAGAGAAGCCGTTGCGCTCCAATACCGGTCGGAAATTCATTCTGCGCCGGTTGTAAAGGCGAAAGGAAAAGGCGAAGTTGCCGAGCGGATCATCGAAAAAGCACTCGAAGCAAATGTCCCGATACAAAAAGACCGGGATCTGGTTGCGTTGCTCGGGCAGCTCAATATTAATGAAACGATACCGGAAGAACTTTATGCTGCCGTTGCCGAGGTGTTTGCGTTTATTTATAGGCTTGACCAATCTTTTGAAAACGAACAAAAAAATATTTTTAAATAATAATAGCGGTTTCAGTTCATTATGGTAGACATATTTTCTGATGTTTATTAAAATGAAAGCGCAGTTAATTTTTTGAACAGTTTGATAGGAGGATGGAACATGAATATTCACGAGTATCAAGGCAAAGAGATCCTCAGAAAATATGGGGTTTCTGTGCCGAAAGGGAAAGTTGCCTTCACCGTGGATGAAGCGGTGGAAGCGGCGAAAGCACTCGGTACAGAGGTATGTGTTGTAAAAGCGCAAATCCATGCCGGCGGCCGCGGAAAAGCGGGCGGCGTCAAAGTAGCGAAAAATTTGGATGAAGTTCGTACATACGCGCAGGAGCTGCTTGGGAAAACGCTTGTTACGCATCAAACAGGCCCAGAAGGAAAAGAAGTGAAACGTCTGTTGATTGAAGAAGGATGCGATATCCAAAAAGAATACTATGTCGGCCTTGTGCTGGACCGCGCTTCTTCAAGGGTTGTGCTGATGGCGTCTGAAGAAGGCGGGACGGAAATCGAAGAAGTGGCGGCCAAAACACCGGAAAAGATTTTCAAGGAAACGATCGATCCGGCAGTCGGACTGTTGCCGTTCCAAGCGCGCCGCATTGCTTTCAATATCAATATTCCTGCTAAACTTGTAAACCAAGCTGTTAAATTCATGATGGGCTTGTACCAAGTATTTGTTGAAAAAGACTGCTCGATTGCGGAAATCAACCCGCTTGTCGTGACTGGCGACGGGAAAGTCATGGCGCTCGATGCCAAATTGAATTTCGATTCAAACGGATTGTACCGCCAGCAGGATATTTTGGAATATCGTGATTTGGATGAAGAAGACCCGAAAGAAGTTGAAGCATCGAAATACGATTTGAGCTATGTCGCTCTTGACGGGAATATCGGATGTATGGTAAACGGCGCCGGCCTTGCGATGGCGACGATGGACATTATTAAATATTACGGCGGCGACCCTGCCAACTTCCTGGATGTCGGCGGCGGCGCAACAGAAGAAAAAGTTACGGAAGCGTTTAAAATTATTCTTTCCGATGAAAAAGTAAAAGGGATTTTCGTCAATATTTTCGGCGGCATCATGAAATGTGATGTTATCGCGGCCGGTGTGGTTGCGGCTACGAAACAGGTAGGCCTTGACATTCCGCTCGTTGTCCGTCTGGAAGGGACGAATGTTGAACTCGGAAAGAAAATTTTAAATGAATCGGGGCTTAAAATTGTTGCGGCCGAATCGATGGCGGACGGCGCGCAAAAAATTGTTGAACTCGTAAGCTGATTCAATGCGCATGTCAGTGTTATGAATACGAACAAACATTCTTGAATAAAGAAGGCAGGGGAAAAAAGTGAGTATTTATGTAAATAAAGATACAAAAGTCATTGTTCAAGGAATTACGGGGAAAACAGCGCTTTTCCATACGAAACAATGCCTGGAGTACGGCACAAAAATTGTCGGCGGGACTTCTCCGGGAAAAGGTGGAACAGAAGTGGAAGGCGTACCGGTTTTTAACACGGTGGAAGAAGCTGTAAAAGCGACAGGCGCCACCGTATCGGTCATTTTCGTCCCGGCCCCGTTTGCGGCGGATGCCATTATGGAAGCTGTCGATGCGGAACTCGACCTTGTCATCTGCATCACAGAGCATATTCCAGTTTTGGATATGGTCAAAGTGAAACGTTACATGGAAGGGAAGAAAACCCGCCTGATCGGCCCGAACTGCCCTGGCATCATCACGCCTGATGAATGTAAAATCGGCATCATGCCTGGTTACATCCATAAAAAAGGCCATGTCGGCGTTGTCTCCCGCTCCGGCACGTTGACTTATGAAGCTGTCCATCAGCTCACCCAGGCGGGCATCGGCCAGTCCAATGCGATCGGAATCGGCGGCGACCCAGTTAACGGGACAAACTTTATTGATGTTTTGAAAGAATTTAACAACGACCCGGATACGGAAGCTGTCATCATGATCGGCGAAATTGGTGGAACGGCGGAAGAAGAAGCGGCACGCTGGATCAAGGCAAACATGAAGAAACCTGTCGTCGGCTTTATCGGCGGTGTTACAGCACCTCCAGGAAAACGGATGGGCCATGCCGGCGCGATCATTTCCGGCGGCAAAGGGACCGCAGCCGAAAAAATCCGCACGATGAATGAATGTGGCATCCAGGTGGCGGAAACACCAGCTGTCATTGGCGAAACACTGATCCGCGTCCTCAAAGAAAGAGGTTTATACGAAAAATGTAAAAACCTATAATGCCGTGTAAATAAACCGGACCGGATCCGGCCATGCGATGCTGTAAAACGTGCCGGCCGGGTCTATTCGGTTTATGTTTTTTCGGCTAAAGCCGTTTTTATAGGAAGCGAGGAGTGATATGGAACCACTAAAAATAAAGTATATCCATTTGGACCATTGCCGGGGATTAAGCCTTAGGCAAAAAATGCACATTCTACAATTTGACCCGCAGCTTGAAAAACTCTACCGGATGCCCCGCGAAGCCCTCCGCACGCTGCTCCGCATGAATCGTAACGCTTTCGACACTTTTTATAATGATCTCCATCATCTTGAACTCAAACCATATTTAGCGCTTTATAAAAAGAAAGGAATCCGGGCCACCGCAGCCTTTGAACCGGAATATCCCGCGCTGTTAAAAGAAACGTACGAGCCGCCTATTGTATTATACTCCATGGGGGATATTTCTTTATTGAAACGCAGGTGCCTCGCAGTTGTCGGTTCAAGAAAGTCCGGTACCTATGCCGAAAAAGTGGTGGACCGGTTATTTCCGGACCTGATCGAAAAAAATTTTGTCATTGTCAGCGGGCTGGCCAAGGGAGCTGATACAATCGCCCACCGAGCCGCCATGAAATTCGGCGGAAAAACGATTGCAGTCTTGGGCAGCGGGTTTTTTCATATTTATCCGCGGGGAAATACAGTGCTGGCTGAAAAGATCAAGCAGAATCATTTGCTGTTGTCCGAATACCCCCCTTTTACACGCCCGCAAAAATGGCATTTTCCGGAACGAAACCGGATCATTAGCGGCATTTCCGAAGGGGTGGTGGTCATCCAGGCGGAAAGGCGGAGCGGCTCGCTGATCACCGCTGATTTTGCGCTTCAGGAGGGACGGGAAGTATTCAGCATACCCGGAAACGTTTTGGACAGCCTGTCGGAAGGCACAAACCATTTAATCCAGCAGGGAGCGAAACTTGTGGCTAACAGCTCCGATATTTTGGAAGAACTGCGCATCTGAAAAAAATTTCCCTGTATCGGGGTACAAAGGGCAAATTGTAAATAAAAATTCATAAATGGATGAAGAATTTTCCATTTCGATGAAAAAACTCATGATTTTTGGATATGATGTATATAAAATAGAGAAAGAAAAGATAAAATATTACAAATGAAACCGTTTGCCATATTTGTTTTTTTGCGACAACGCTGTTAAAATTGACAAATGCGGGCTTCAAGGCTAATATTTACAAATGATTTTAAGTTGACTCTATTAAATTTCATTGTTGGTGGCAGCCCATTTCCGGGACTTCGTCATAAAGTCCCGCGGGATAGACATGTGCGAAGCGGATTTCGTGGTCATCAACATTGTTTCACGAACATAACCTTTAAGTTAAAAAACAGAAATACCGTAAAGTTGTTGCAAAGAGAGGGTATATGCTCTCCGGGGAGGATTTTGAATGTCAGACTACTTAGTAATTGTGGAATCACCCGCAAAAGCGAAAACCATTGAAAAATATTTGGGAAAAAAATATAGAGTGAAAGCTTCCATGGGGCATGTACGCGATTTGCCGAAAAGCCAAATGGGGGTCAATATTGAGAACCATTTTGAACCGAAATATATTACGATAAGGGGAAAAGGCCCTGTATTAAAAGAATTGAAGAGCGCGGCCAAAAAAGCAAAGAAAGTTTATCTGGCGGCCGACCCTGACCGCGAAGGGGAAGCGATCGCGTGGCATCTGGCCAACAGCCTTGATCTTGATGTCAATTCGGACTGCCGCGTTGTGTTTAACGAAATTACAAAAGATGCGATCATAGAATCTTTCAAACATCCGCGCCCGATCAATATGGATCTGGTGGACGCGCAACAGGCAAGAAGGATACTGGACCGTTTAGTCGGTTACAACATCAGCCCGCTTTTATGGAAAAAAGTGAAAAAAGGATTGAGCGCGGGTAGAGTGCAATCCGTTGCAGTCCGTCTGATCATTGACCGCGAGAATGAGATCAAATCATTTGTTCCGGAAGAATACTGGACGATCACGGGCACATTCAAAAAAGGGAAAGATACGTTCCAGGCTTCCTTTTACGGAGTGGACGGCGAAAAAATGCCGCTCAAATCTGAAGAAGATGTAAAAAAAATACTTGGCATGATCAAAAACGACCAGTTTACCGTCACATCTTTAACCCATAAAGAGAAGAAACGAAATCCGGCGCCGCCGTTTACGACTTCATCTTTACAGCAGGAAGCCGCCCGTAAAATCAACTTCAGGGCAAAGAAAACGATGATGGTGGCCCAACAGCTGTATGAAGGGATTGATCTCGGAAAAGAAGGGAGTGTCGGGCTGATCACTTATATGAGGACTGACTCGACCCGTATATCGGAAATTGCAAAAGCAGAAGCTAAGCAATATATTTCTGGAAAATTTGGGGAAAAGTATTTGCGTCAGGAAGAAAGGAAAGAGAAAAAACAGGCCAACGCCCAGGATGCACACGAAGGGATCCGGCCGACGAGCATTTTCCGCGATCCGGTTTCGGTAAAACAATACCTTAGCAGGGACCAGTATAAATTATATAAATTGATCTGGGAACGTTTTACGGCAAGCCAAATGTCGCCTGCTGTGCTGGATACAATGAGTGTGGCCCTCACAAACGGAACGGTTGTATTCCGCGCTTCCGGTTCGAAAATCAACTTCCCCGGTTTTATGAAAGTATATGTGGAAGGAACCGACGACCAGCAGGAAGAAGGGGAAAGTTATTTGCCGCATTTGGAAAACGGCGATACCATTTCTTCTGAAAACATCGAACCGAAACAGCATTTTACACAGCCACCTCCGCGCTATACGGAAGCGCGTCTCGTAAAAACGCTGGAGGAGCTCGGGATCGGAAGGCCGTCCACTTATGCGCCAACGCTTGATACAATCCAAAAGCGCGGGTATGTTGCCCTTGAAAACAAACGATTCGTACCGACTGAGCTTGGTGAGATCGTGCTGGAACTGATCAAGGAATTTTTTCCGGAAATTATCGATGTTGAATTTACTGCGGAAATGGAAAAAGACCTTGACAGTATTGAAGAAGGAAAAGTTGCCTGGGTCAAAATCATTGATGAGTTTTATAAGAATTTCGAGGTTAGTTTGAAAAAAGCCGAAGCTGAGATGGAAAAAGTTGAAATCAAGGATGAAGAAACCGGGGAGATGTGCGAGCTGTGCGGAAGCCCAATGGTGTATAAGATGGGGCGCTACGGCAAATTTATGGCTTGCAGTAATTTCCCGGAATGCCGCAATACAAAGCCAATTGTCAAAAAAATCGGAGTGGCGTGCCCGAAATGCGGAAAAGGCGAAATCATTGAAAGAAAAACGAAAAAGAACCGTATTTTTTACGGTTGTGACCGTTATCCGGAGTGCGATTTCGTTTCTTGGGATAAGCCGGTCGGCAGAAAATGCCCGAAATGCTGCGAAATGCTCGTGGAGAAAAAGCTGAAAAAAGGCACGCAGATCCAGTGCGTTAATTGTGATTATAAAGAACAATCGGTGGAATAAAAATGGCTGCACCACTTTATATTTTTGGGTTTTTGCCGAATCATAAAGGGAATGCACGATTTCAGGACATTTCCTAACTGACGAAAATGTTTTATACGGGGGAACGGGCCTGAAAGTCCGCTCCCCTGCCACGGTAAAATCGTTGCATAATCAACTGGGGAGTCTATAAAAAAGAAAATTTAAATTTTTACGAGAAAATATAACTTATTCTTTTACTTCTTGTGCATCCTGGTGTAAAATGCTAGAGGGCAAAGATGACAAAAAACGACATAATCACCTAAAAGTAGACGCCAAGGGCTTGCAGCGGGGTGTTTAAATGCCGTTCCGAATCCTGCAAAGGGCTTTTGTAGGTATGTTTCATATGTATCTTAGATAATTCAAAACTTTGTGAAAAATTTGTAACATTTGTTGCAATCCCGGTGCAAAGTATGTTATGATTTAATCGCCCTTGTGAGGTGTTAAACAGATGAATGGTGAACTGTCCGGCTATTTGCATTCTTTTATGGAGTACATGCAGGTTGAAAAAAACTTTTCGACGTACACCGTCCGTTATTATCGCCAGGATTTGGAAGATTTTTTTGCGTTTATGTCCGAACAGGGAATTGCCTCGCTGGATGAAGTCGTATATCCGGACGGGAGGCTGTATTTAACGAAACTTTACGAGCGCCAATACAGCCGGGCAAGCGTAGCGAGAAAAATATCGAGCATCCGCAGTTTTTTTAAATTTCTGCTGCGGGAGCATCTTGTCAAAGAAAATCCATTTGCACTTTTATCCCAGCCAAAACAACATAAGCGCTTACCTAAATTTTTTTATGAAGATGAAATGGAGCAGTTGTTCCACGCCTGTGAAGGGGAGGATGATTTATCTGCCCGTAATCGTGCGCTGCTTGAAATCCTTTACGCGACCGGCATCCGTGTCAGCGAATGCGTGAATATTCAATTGCAGGATATTGACTTTGAATTTGAAACGATTCATGTAAAAGGTAAAGGCAGCAAAGAACGGATCGTTCTGTTCGGCCATTTTGCCAGTAATGCGGTTTCCGATTATATGGAGCATGCGCGTAAAGCTTTGATGCACGGAAAAGAAAGGCATCCTTATTTATTTGTAAATGCGCGCGGCGGGCCGTTGACGGAAAATGGTGTCCGCTATATTTTGAACGGGATTATCAAAAAAGCGGCGCTTACCGGAAAAATCCACCCCCACATGCTGCGGCACACATTTGCAACCCATTTGCTGAATCATGGGGCCGATTTGCGCACAGTACAAGACCTGCTTGGGCATGAAAGCTTGTCTTCGACGCAAGTATATACACATGTCACTAAGGAGCATTTGCGGCAAACGTATATGTCATTCCATCCAAGAGCATAGCAAATGCGTGGTTCATTGAGCTTTCGATTACATAGGAGGTGCTGAAATGGGCGATTTTCACGCTACGACGATATTTGCCATCCGGCATAACGGCAAAAGCGCAATGGCCGGAGACGGGCAGGTGACACTCGGAAATTCCGTCGTCATGAAAAATACTGCCAAAAAAGTACGCAGGCTGTTTAATGGAAAGGTCCTTGCCGGTTTTGCGGGATCTGTTGCTGACGCTTTTACGCTATCCGAGATGTTTGAAGGGAAACTCCAAGAATATAACGGAAATTTAACACGCGCTGCCGTGGAGCTTGCCAAAATGTGGAGAAGCGATAAAGTCCTCCGTAAGTTGGAAGCCATGTTGATCGTGATGGATGAGCATAATTTGCTGCTTGTTTCCGGAACAGGTGAAGTCATTGAGCCGGATGACGGGATCCTTGCGATCGGCTCGGGCGGAAATTACGCGCTGGCTGCCGGCCGTGCGTTGAAGCGGTATGCTTCCGACAGCCTTTCCGCGAAAGAAATCGCGCAGGCATCGCTTGAAATTGCATCCGAAATTTGCGTATTTACAAATTCGAATATTATTGTGGAAGAATTGTAACAACAGCGAAAACCGAAAGCCGGAAGCGGCATGATTTCCATAAAGGAGTGAGCGGCTTGGCAAATACGTTGAGAAACGCAAAAAGTTTAACGCCTAGGCAGATTGTTGAGCGCCTGGACCAATATATTGTAGGGCAAAAAGAGGCAAAACGGGCAGTCGCCGTCGCGCTGCGGAACCGTTACAGGAGAAGCTTGCTGCCAGAAAAATTGCGGGAAGAAATCATTCCAAAAAATATTTTGATGATCGGCCCGACTGGCGTCGGCAAAACGGAAATTGCCAGAAGAATGGCAAGGCTTGTGGGTGCCCCGTTTGTGAAAGTGGAAGCCACCAAGTTCACAGAAGTTGGCTATGTGGGCCGAGATGTTGAGTCAATGGTGCGCGACCTGGTTGAGACATCCGTAAGGCTTGTAAAAGAAGAAAAGATGAATGGGGTCCTGGAACAGGCGGAAAAAAACGCAAATGAACGCCTTGTCGACCTGCTCGTTCCCGTGCGGAAAAAACAGTCGAATTTTAAAAACCCTTTTGAAATGCTCTTCGGAAGCGGTACACAGGATGCTGCCATCCAAAATGATGATGAAGACGAACTGTCAAAAAGGGAACAAAAGCAGCGCATCAGGGAAAAACTTTTAAACGGCGAGCTGGAAGAAGAACTCGTTACAGTGGAAGTCGAAGAGCAGGCCCCTTCCATGTTTGATTTGTTCCAAGGATCCGGAATGGAACAAATGGGCATGAATGTCCAGGACGCCCTTGGCAACTTACTGCCGAAAAAAATAAAAAGAAGGAAGCTTCCGGTCAGGGAAGCGAGAAAAGTGCTCACCCAGGATGAAGCACAGAAGCTGATCGATATGGATGAAGTGACTCAGGAGGCCATTTATCGGGCGGAACAAACCGGGATCATCTTCATCGATGAAATCGACAAAATCGCCAGCAAAAACGGCAATGCTTCTTCCACGGACGTTTCCAGGGAAGGCGTCCAGCGCGATATTCTGCCAATTGTGGAGGGTTCCACAGTTGTAACAAAATACGGGTCGATTAAGACAGACTATATTTTGTTCATTGCGGCCGGGGCGTTCCATATGGCGAAACCATCCGATCTGATCCCGGAACTGCAGGGGCGCTTCCCGATCAGGGTGGAGCTTGGCAAACTTACGGTAGAAGACTTTGTCAAAATTCTGGTGGAACCGGACAATGCGTTAGTAAAACAGTATATTGCATTATTGGAAACTGAAGGTATACAAATAGAATTTTCTGACGATGCTATTACCAGGATTGCAGAAATTGCTTATGAGGTTAATCAAAACACGGATAATATCGGGGCAAGGAGGCTCCACACCATTATGGAAAAACTGCTTGAAGATTTATCGTTTGAAGCGCCGGATATCCATTTGGAAAAAGTGACCATTACCCCGCAATATGTCGATGAAAAGCTCGGAACCATTTCACAGAACAAAGATTTAAGCCAATATATTTTATAACCTGATAAGGGTAGAAAGTGTTGAAAAGGGCTTTTCCTGCGGTACGCATTCATCTTTGCAATTCAATGCAATTCAATTTATGATAATGAATCGATCTAGGAGGAATTAGAATGAGTTTGTTAGATAAAACACGCAAAATTAATTCGATGTTGCAAAAGGCTGCTGGCCGGCCGGTGAATTTCAAGGAAATGGCTGAAACTTTGAGCGAAGTGATTGAAGCGAATGTGTATGTTGTTAGCCGCCGCGGCAAGCTGCTGGGGCTTGCGGCGAACCAGCATATTGAGAATGAGCGTACGAAAAAAATATTTGAGGATCGCCAGTTCCCTGAAGAATATACGAACAGCCTGTTTAACATTACTGAAACATCGCCAAACTTAACGGTTGAAAGTGAGTACACCGCATTTCCGGTTGAAAACAAAGACTTGTTTGCAAAAGGCTTGACAACCATTGTTCCAATTGTGGGCGGCGGCGAAAGAATCGGAACTTTAATTTTGGCGCGCCTTGAACGGGAATTCAACGATGAAGACCTCGTGCTGGCTGAATACGGTGCAACCGTTGTCGGCATGGAAATTTTGCGTGAAAAAGCGGAGGAAATTGAAGAAGAAGCACGCAGCAAAGCGGTTGTCCAAATGGCAATCAGCTCCTTGTCGTACAGTGAATTGGAAGCCATTGAACATATCTTTGAAGAATTAAACGGCAAAGAAGGGCTGCTTGTTGCTTCCAAAATCGCAGACCGCGTCGGCATTACACGTTCTGTTATCGTAAATGCCTTACGCAAACTGGAAAGCGCCGGAGTAATCGAGTCCCGTTCGCTCGGTATGAAAGGAACTTACATTAAAGTGCTGAACGATAAGTTCCTGGTTGAACTGGAAAAAGTCCGTTCCAATTAAGTTTACGTTCGTCGGTCTTTGCAGGCGCGGAGATAAGCATATCCTGCAGGTAACGCTTCCGGGCTTCGCTGCGCCTGCCTGCAAAATGATATAGATGAGTAAAAAAGGGATACAATAATTGTATCCCTTTTTTACTGGAAGCCATTGACATGATCGGACATCATTCCCCTAGAAATGCTAAATCCTATAAATATCTGCCAATTCTATGGAATATCGAAAAATATTCCAACTCTTAAAATTAAAAAGAAAAATGCATAAATATGCGCGAATGGGAATTGGAAAAATGAGTAAAATTTTCACTCCTGCCAGCCTATCAATGGCGCCGTATCCTCCTCCGATTCGTTGAAAGAAAAACTTTCTTTCCTCTCTTTTAATCCAAAAGGCCTATTTTAAACTTTTGATTAAAATTTTTCACTTATTTTATAAATATCTTCATTTACAGCCCGATTTGAAACAATTAAAATAAATGTTAGCAAACAATTTGTCGTATAAAAGAAAAAATTGTCATGTGCTTGTAAAGAGGTGCAGAAGATGAACTTGTTTTCAACCACGTTTACGTCGCTTGAAAATGCCCTCCAGTATGCTTCCTTGAGGCAGAAAGTCATTTCCAACAATATTGCGAATGCCGATACGCCGAATTATAAAGCGCAGGATGTGAGCTTTAAAAATGTACTTCAGGATTCGGTCGATTCCATCAAAACGTACCGGACGGATCCCCGGCACTTTGATTTTTCCACAGACACTGCGGGCGCCAGTATCGTAACAGAACCAAACGTTACATACAATAACAACGGAAACAGTGTCGACGTTGACACTGAAATGGCCAATCTGGCAAGCAATCAGATTTATTACGAATCATTGATAGAGTTGGAGAAAGGCAAGCTTTCATCCTTGCTAAATGTTGTGAAAGGAGGACAATAGGATGTCTATGTTCTCTGGAATGAACATCTCTGCCTCAGCGCTGTCGGCCCAGCGCTTGCGGATGGATGTGATTTCATCGAATATTGCGAATGCCGATACGACAAGGGATACATATGTGAACGGGAAATGGCAGCCGTACCGCAGAAAAGAAGTCGTGCTTTCAACAGGCTCGGGTTCTTTTTCTTCCATTTTCCGGTCGAAGCTTGGCCTTTCCGATGCCGGAAGTGGCGTCCAGGTGGCCGGAATCTTAGAGGATAATTCCGATTTTAAGAAAGTATATAATCCGGATGACCCGGATGCGGACGCGAATGGTTATGTCACGGAACCAAATGTGGATATTTTAAAGGAAATGACCGATATGATCGGCGCCACCCGCTCATATGAAGCGAATGTCACGGCGCTTGACGCTTCCAAAGCGATGTTGATGAAGACATTAGAAATCGGCCAGTGATAAACCCTAGTAAGATCCGAAAAGGAAGGAGATACAAAAATGGCTGTTCAAAATGTAAGTTCGGCAGTGACCAATATTTTCAGCGGACCGTCCCAAAAAACAACAAATGCTTCTTCGTCCGCAAATGGATCCGCCTCGTTTTCCAGCGTGCTTAAACAGTCCATTGAGGCGCTTAACCAAGAGCAGAACAACTCCGACAGCCTGATTACAAAACTTGCAAACGGGGAAAATGTCGATCTTTACCAGGTGATGATCGCTGCCCAAAAAGCGAACATTTCAATGCAGACGGCACTGGAAATCCGGAATAAAGCGGTAGAAGGATACCAGGAAATCATGCGGATGCAGGTGTGAAAAAACCATCCTAAGTATTTTTGCGCAACCAGTCTCCGCAGAATTGCAAGTCTTATATAAAAATGTCCGAAGTTGCTTTTATTGCTTGTTTTACAAGCAGGGCGAAATTACGGGTGGCTGTGATATTATTAATCCATTTGTTCTATTTATGAAACAATGCGAATTTTTTATCCCGGGGGATAATGATGAATGAAAAGTTAAAAAAATCGTTCCAAAACCTTAAAGGGTTTTGGAACAGCAGAAACAAAAAACAGAAAACACTCGGCATATCAGCCGTTATCCTTGTTCTATTGCTTGCTGCGGGTGTAACGTATTTTATGACGAGAACGAAATACTCGCCGCTCTACAGCGGGCTGGACGTCTCCGAAACCGGATCGATCAAGGACGAACTGGATCACGAAGGAATTCCGTCGAAAGTTACAGACGGCGGCAAAACGATCGAAGTGCCGGAAGACCAGGTTGATGAATTAAAAGTAAAATTGGCTGCCAAAGGGTTGCCGAAGACCGGCAGCATCGATTATTCCTTTTTCAGCCAAAATGCCAGTTTCGGCATGACGGATAATGAATTTAATGTTGTAAAATTAGATGCAATGCAAACCGAGCTTGAGAACTTGATAGAACAAATGAACGGCGTCGAAAAAGCAAAAGTGATGATTAACCTCCCGAACCAGGGTGTTTTCGTCACCGACAGCCAGGCCAAAGCTTCCGCATCTGTTGTGCTGACGTTAAAAAACGGCTATGAATTGGATCAAAACCAGGTAAAAGCTGTTTATAATCTTGTGTCAAAAAGTGTGCCAAATCTTCCCACTGATAATATCGTCATTATGAACCAGGATTTTGAGTATTATGACTTAAATTCCTCAAATTCTTCCGGCAATGCTTATACCCAGCAGCAATCGATCAAAAAACAGATTGAACGTGATATCCAGCAGCAGGTCCAAACGATGCTTTCCACTTTAATGGGGCCGGGAAAAGCGGTTGTCAATGTAACAGCCGATATTGATTTTACCCAGGAAAAACGCGAGGAAAACCTGGTTGAACCGGTCGACAAAACCAATATGAAAGGCATTGAAATCAGCGCCAAAAAAATTCAGGAAACGTATAAAGGTACCGGCGCCGCAAGCGGAACAACTTCCAGCAGTTCGGATTCGCTCGGTTCTTCTTACATTTCCGGTTCAAACGGGAACGGCACTTATTCAAAAACATCCGATACAATTAATTATGAAGTGAACCGGATCAAACGGAAAATCGTGGAGAGTCCTTACAAAATTCGCGACCTTGGCATTGAAGTTATGGTGGAACCGCCGGTCAGGACAAAGCGGTCTTCCCTGCCTGCATCGCGTTTAAAAGATATTAAAACAATGCTATCAACAATTGTGCGTACCTCAATTGATAAATCAAGCGGCACGAATTTATCAAACCGTTCGGTAGCGAATAAAATATCGGTTTCCGTCCAGCCATTTGCAGCGAACGCAACGGCCAATACGGCAAAGTCATCCGCTATTCCATGGTGGGTTTACGCAATTGGCGGAGCGCTACTTCTCGTCATTGCGGCACTCGTCTTCTTTATGGTCCGCGGCAGAAGAAAAGAGGATCAGGAAGAAGAAGAATTTGTGGAAGAAGCAGCCGAAACGACAACTCCAATTGAAATTCCGGACGTGAATGAGGAAAAAGAAACAGAAGCAACAGCACGAAGGAAGCAGCTCGAAAAACTGGCGAAAGAAAAACCGGATGAGTTTGCAAAACTATTGCGGTCATGGCTTTCTGAATAGGGGGGGATGATATGGCCACGAAAGAGAAACCTTTGTCCGGCAAAGAAAAAGCAGCCATTCTCCTGATTGCGCTCGGCCCGGATGTGGCGGCTTCCGTATACAAACATTTGACGGAGGAAGAAATCGAAAAGCTGACGCTGGAAATATCCGCTGTAAGAAAAGTGAACAGCGAGACGAAAGAACAAGTTTTAAACGAATTTCATCATATCGCTTTAGCGCAGGACTATATTTCCCAGGGTGGAATCGGCTACGCGAAAACGATTCTTGAAAAAGCGCTCGGCCCGGAGCAGGCAGCCTCTATTATTAACCGATTAACATCATCCCTGCAGGTGCGGCCATTTGATTTTGCAAGAAAAGCCGATGCTGCTCAAATCCTGAATTTTATCCAGGACGAACACCCGCAGACGATCGCCCTGATTTTATCGTATCTTGATCCGGAAAAAGCGGGGCAGATTCTTTCCGAGCTTCCGCCTGAAATGCAGGGGGACATCGCAAGAAGAATTGCTTTAATGGAGGGCACCTCCCCGGAAATTATCAGCGAAGTTGAATCGATCCTGGAGAGAAAATTGTCGGCCACCGTGACACAGGACTATACGCAGACGGGCGGAATTGAATCTGTTGTTGAAGTCCTGAACGGTGTCGACCGTGCCACGGAAAAAACGATATTGGACTCGCTTGAGTTGAAAGATCCGGAACTTGCCGAAGAAATCAAGAAGAGAATGTTTGTATTCGAAGACATTGTGACTTTGGACAACCGTTCGATCCAGCGCGTGATCCGCGAATGCGATAATGAAGATTTGATTTTGTCCCTGAAAGCATCAAGCGATGAAGTTAAGGAAATTATTTTCCGGAATATGTCGACCCGCATGGCCGATTCGATCAAAGAAGAAATGGAATATATGGGCCCGGTGCGCCTGCGCGAAGTTGAAGAAGCCCAGTCGAGAATCGTTTCCATTATCCGCAGGCTCGAAGACAGCGGCGAAATCATTGTTGCGAGAAACGGAGGGGACGATATCATTGTCTAATATTATTAAAACAAAGCGCAATGCAAATGTTGTTTCCCAAACCAGACTGATCGGCGTGCGCGCGCTGCCTGTTTTTCCGGCGGGCGGTAGAGACGCTGAAGAAGTTCATGCACTGAGACAGAAACTTTTCGCAAAATACCAATCCGAAGCGGAACAGCTGCTTGCAGACAGCCAAAAAGAAGCAGAAGCAATCCGCCGGCAGATCGAAGAAGAAAAAAAGACCTGGGAAGAAGAGAAAGCCAGACTGATCGAGGAAGCGAGGCGCCAAGGGTTTGAAGCCGGCTATGCCGACGGCCGCAAAGAGGGGTTGGAAAGCTTCCGGGAAAACATCCGTGCGTCCGTTCAAATTGTTGACCGCTCGAAACAGGCTTATAAAAAGCATTTGGAAGCGTCCGAAAAAGAAATTTTGGACATTGCGATGAAAGCAGCGGGCCATATTTTGCACGACACGATTGAAACCTCGCCGGAAAAAATTCTTTCCATCGTAAAATCCGTTTTGAAAGAAGCGATCGGGTATAAAGAAGTTGATCTCCATGTCCACCCAGGGCAGTATGCTTTTGTGATGGACAACAAAGAAGACATTGATGCTATTTTCCCGAATGATACGAAGTGTTATGTATATCCGGACGAGTCGCTTGAACCGTTCCAAGTCTTTATCGAGAGCGGCAGTGGCAGAATTGATGCAAGTCTTGACAGCCAATTGGCGGAATTGAAGGCAAGGCTGATGGAACTGCTTGAGGATGATGCGAATTGAAAGCTGCCAAACTCGTGAATTATATATCCGAAATCCATACATTTAAACATTACGGAAAAGTAAAAAGAGTGATTGGCTTAATGATCGAATCACTTGGGCCTAAAAGTTCGATTGGAGATGTATGCTATATCCACGTTGAAACCAAACAAAATCCGAAAAAAATTCTTGCCGAGGTAGTCGGCTTTAGGGATGGAAATGTTATTTTAATGCCGTATACCAATATCCAGGAAATTTCGCCGGGGAGCCTGGTGGAAGCAACCGGGAAACCGATGCAGGTAAAAGCAGGGCCCCAGCTGTTGGGTAAAACGATTGATCCTTTGGGTAATCCGCTTGATTCGTCGCCGCTTCCAGCCGGTTTGAAATCGATTCCGATCGACCGCATGCCCCCGAACCCTCTTATGCGGCCGCCGATCAGGGAGCCGATTGAACTCGGCGTCCGCGCAATCGACAGTTTGCTGACGGTAGGTAAGGGGCAGCGGATCGGCATTTTTGCCGGCAGCGGCGTCGGCAAGAGCACGTTGCTAGGTATGATCGCACGCAATACGAACGCCGATTTGAATGTGATTGCCCTCATCGGCGAGCGGGGAAGGGAAGTAAGAGAATTTATCGAGCGGGATCTCGGCCCTGAAGGACTGAAAAAATCGATCGTTGTCGTAGCAACATCCGACCAGCCTGCCCTAATGCGGATAAAAGGAGCCTATACGGCAACCGCGATAGCGGAATATTTCAGGGACCGCGGCATGGACGTCATGTTTATGATGGATTCGGTTACCCGCGTTGCGATGGCGCAGCGCGAAGTCGGGCTTGCAACAGGGGAACCGCCTGCAACAAAAGGGTACACCCCTTCTGTCTTTGCGATTTTGCCGAAACTGCTTGAAAGAACCGGGACAAATGAATCCGGAACCATTACCGGCATTTACACTGTGCTGGTTGACGCTGATGATTTGAACGAACCCATTGCCGATACGGTGCGCGGGATTTTGGACGGGCATTTTGTATTGGACAGGGATTTGGCCAATAAAGGGCAGTATCCTGCGATCAATATTTTAAAAAGCGTCAGCCGGCTGATGGGCCAGCTGGTGGACGATGCGCACAAAAAAGCGGCGGAAAAAATCCGCGAACAGTTAAGCACCTATTTAAATTCGGAAGACTTGATCAATATCGGAGCTTATAAACCGGGGGCCTCAAAAGAAATTGACGAGGCAATTGAACGTTACCCGAAAATCATTTCTTTCATTAAACAAAGCACAGGGCAAAAATGCAGCATGGAAGAAAGCACTCAGGCTTTAATCCAATTGGCGGAAACAGGTGACTGGGCATGAACTACCATTATAAATTTGAAAAAATACTGGATGTAAAAGAAAGAGAAAAAGATGAGGCGCTTTCTGCTTATCAAAATGCTATTCGGGCTTTTGAAAACGTGGCCCGCGAACTCTACACGCTTTTGAAAAAGAAAGAAGACCTCGAATCGTACCAGGCAGAAAAAATGGCATCGGGCTTATCTGTCCAGAAAATCAGGCATTACCGAAAGTTTATTGATGATATGGAAAAAACGATCAATCACTATCAACAGCTCGTTGTGAAAGCAAGAAACCAGATGAATTGGTACCAGCAAAAACTTCAAGAAAAAAATATTGAAGTCAAGAAATACGAAAAAATGAGAGATAAAGATTACAGCCGTTTTCTTGAGAAGTTAAAAATGTTGGAAGAAAAACAGGCGGATGAGATCTCCACCCAGGCATTTTTCCGCAAGTCCTGAAACGGGGTGATGACATGGGCAAAAAGCAAGAAGAAATTGAAGCAATCGACGAAAAGAAGAGCGGCAGCAAATTACAGTGGTTTTTTTACGTCGTCCTGATCCCGCTGCTGTTTGCGATTGCGGTGGGGCTGATTGTTGCAACCTTCTCGGGTGTAAATGTCATAAGCGAAGCAGCCGGCATTGGGCATAAAGTGGCCGGGATTTTCGGTTCGGGCGAAGATAAGCAGAATCAAAACCAGGGCGGGACGTATTCCGCAAAGCAGTACGTCGGTCAGATCGATTCATTAAAAAAGCAGATGGAACAAAAAGACAAGGAGATCAGCAAACTACAATCCGAGCTCGACAAAAGCCAGCAAAACAACTTGAAAATGAAACAAACTGTTTTGGATTTGCAGTCGCAGTTAAAGAAAGCGCAGCAAACACAGGCGGCAAACAAGAAAAAATTAAAAGAAATTGCGAGCACATATGAAAATATGAATCCTGATAATGCAGCGGCGATTATTGAGAAAATGAGCGATACGGAAGCAACGCAGATTCTTTCGCAGCTCAGCTCTGAAACGCTTGCCGGCGTGCTTGAGAAAATGAGTGCCAGTAAGGCGGCAAAATACACGCAACTGCTTTCCCAAAAAGGGTCATAATGCAGGTTGCAAAACTTGAAAGGAGGTGAAATACATGAACGTGGGCCTGGCGCAACAAATCATGCTAATTTCGACAATTGGGGCGCAAGGGGGAGCAAATGCCGCCCTGCAACCATCAACAGGTTTTTTAAACGTTTTAAACTTGTTCAATGCAGCACAGAACGCGAATAGCAGCCAAATGGCGGGTGATTTGTCCGTTATTGATTTTTATCAAAATCTTCAGCAAATGATTACTGAATTTTTAGATCAAACTGCAGCCGACCTTGGAAGTGCACCATCAAATGGGGATAGCAGCGAAAGCGGGGGTGGGAAAAGGATGGAAATGATTTCCAAACTTTCTAACCTGCTTGCCAAATTAGCCAATCCGGCTGACGGGAACAGCAAAAAATTATTGCAAGAAACGAAGACTGCGATGGAAAATCATGATTCAGCGGACGCAGTTGTGAGTATGGTCAATTTAATGGGAATTTTGCCTGTTGCATCACTGCAAAAGCTGAGCCTGCCCGATATAGAAGCACTGCTTGAGCAAGCAAAATCTATTGAGGAAGAATATCCCATCACCATCGAAATGGGCATTAAAATTGTAAAAATGTCTGAGCAGTTAAGCCAACTATCCCAAAAAATTGATAGCTATTTAAAAACCTATATAGAGAATGCTGCCGACCAAGGCCAAACCGTTTCCGGGAAACAGCCGCGATTGGGCATGCAGGAGAAAGAAGAAATTTTAAAAACGGCTTATTTGCATGCCACCGGCGGATTTTCGGATGGGTCTGATTTTGATGATGGAAAGCCTGCCAGCGGTCCGTTTGCAGAGGAAACTTTGGACAGGCCAATACTGGAAAAAAGTAATGCAGCTTCCGGCAGTTCAAATACGGAGCAAAACGCTTCCGTGAACAACAGAATCCCGCTTGCAGGGCGGCTAAATCGTGAAGGGAATACCACCCAAAGGGCCGTACTGCAAATCGGCAATGGGATCCAATCTGCGGGAAGCGGGCAGGAAACCATAGGGAAACCGTTCAATGATCTTTCAGGAAAAGCTTTGCCGGAAATTACACAGAACACCGGGCAGGTTAAAACGACACAGCCGGGGGGTAGCCGGCCGAATATGACAGGTGAATTTTTACGGGAAACCATGCCGGATTCGATACAGGGCACCGGCATGCAGCAGCCGGTAAACACGGTACAGGATCCCAACGGATTGCCGGCAGTTAAAAACGCCAGTTCTAGTCACGGGGATGAATTGCATTCTGGGGAAATTGCCCGGCCCCATTCAGATTTAAAAACGGAAATAGATCCTGTTGCCCAAACTTATAACAATACAGGCAAATTCGAACCCATTGCAATCTCCGCCGGCGAAAAAGACAGCCCGGTTTCGTACCGAAAGTTTGTCCAGGAATTTACAAATATGATCCAAAAAGCGGCTTATTCAAACCAGAAAGGCACAACCAAACTGCTGATCCGGCTTGAACCAGAGCATTTAGGTTCATTAAGGGTGGAGCTTTTGGAACAAAATGGCAGGTTGGAAGCAAAAATTATTACAAATACCGGGGCAGCAAAAGATTTGCTCGACTCCCAGCTGCAGCAACTTAAAGAGGCTTTGGCCGTGCAGCATGTGCAGTTAACAAAAATGGATGTTCTAAATAGAGATCAGGTAACACAAAATGCAAACAGCCAGCCGCAAATGCAGGGGGAGCAGGAAAGGCGGCAGCCTCAACAACAAAAGCGGCAAAAAGCAAAGGAATCAGGCCGATTTTCAGCTGTTTTACAAAGCAATATATTCGAAACGGAAGCGTAGGTGAACATGTTGACCTCTATTGACACAAGCCTGCTATTGAGTAGCGCTCATTCAACTTCCAAAAACACTAGCAGTGGAAGCAATACATTAGATAAAGATGCTTTTTTAAAAATTTTAATCGCGCAGCTTGAAAATCAGGACCCAACCAATCCGATGGACGACACGGAATTCGTTTCGCAAATGGCCCAATTTTCAACATTGGAACAAATGACGAATTTAGCGTCCTACATGGAAAATTTGATTGAAGCGGAACAGCAAACTTACATCGGCAAGGAAGTTTCCTGGAGCAAGACAGTGACTGCGGATGACGGCACAACGTCCACTTCTTCGGGAACTGGCACCATTACCGGTGTTACATTCGGTGATGATCATTCCGTGACGTTCACGTTAAATGACGGGACGGAAATCAGTTCTTCCAATATTAAGAAAATCATTGGCGGTACTTCCACTGAATCAGCCTTGATCCAGGCAAGCTATTTAATTGGAAAAGAAGTAACCTATAAAAATGATGCGGGAGAAGAGGAAACCGCTGCGGTAAGCGCTGTTTCCATCCAAAACGGGACGGCGGTCTTCACACTGGATAATGGGGAGAAAATTACAATCGCGCAGTTCTCCAAAATTGCAAACTAGGAAGTGATTGAATGGATAAATGGCATCCATCCATTCCACTGCAGCAATCCGAGCCTTTTCGTTCTTTTAGTCGAACAAGCCGAACCGCGCAGAATCAGAATCAGGCAAGCAGCTTTTCAGGGTATTTGCAGCAGGCGCTGATGGAACCATCCAATCCTGTTTCTTTGAAAATTAGTAAACATGCAAGCGAAAGGCTGCAAGAGCGCGGAATTAAATTGGATGCTTCAACATGGAAGCAAATCGGCAGTAAAGTAGCGGAAGCAAAACAAAAAGGGTTGAATGAAACGCTTGTTCTTGTAAATGATGCAGCATTGATTGTCAGCGCGAAAAATTCGACCGTCATTACTGCAATGGGCCGAAATGAAGCAGGTTCCCAAATATTCAGCAATATTAACGGGGCGATTATTTTAGAATCATAGGCTGGACCGTAATGGAAGCCGCAGCTGCCGAATGACGGAAGCAGCTAAATCAAAAAGTGAGAGGGGTTATCTTATGTTACGTTCATTATACTCAGGCGTTAGCGGAATGAAAAATTTCCAAACGAAATTGGATACGATCGGCAATAACATCGCTAATGTAAACACGTACGGCTACAAAAAAAGCCGCGTCACGTTTAAAGATGCGATCAGCCAGACGCTGCAAGGTGCAACGGCCCGAACAAGCGCCCAGCAGGTAGGGCTTGGTTCCCAAATCGGTTCCATAGATACAATCGATACGGAAACAAGCTTTGAATCGACCGGCCGTACTCTCGACTTGGCAATCAGCGGGGACGGGTATTTTAGAGTCAGAGGCAACGATGGGCAGATTTATTACACACGTGCCGGAAATTTCTATTTGGATAGCAATGGTAATATTGTTAATTCCGATGGTTACAGCGTGTTAGGGACAAATGGGAATCCAATACAAATCAATTCGTCAACAGTTTCAAATTTTTCGATCGCATCTGACGGAACAATCACAGATCAAAACGGTGCTACAATTGGGACCATTAGCATTGCAACTTTCCCGAACCCGGCCGGTTTGACAAGAGTAGGCGGAAACTTATTTAGGCAAAGTATAAACTCAGGTAATCCAAATACGAATATTACTCCAGGTTCCGGCAGCAATGGCACAATCGAATCCGGCTACCTTGAAATGTCCAATGTCGACTTATCCGAAGAGTTGACCAATATGATCGTTGCAGAACGCGGATTCCAGGCGAACACGCGGATCATCACTACATCGGATGAGATTTTGCAGGAGCTTGTCAATCTGAAACGATAGGGGGCAGGGGCCAGGGCTTTAGCCCCGGCCCGCACTTTGTGATTGAAGTGACAAAATTAAACGGCAGGGCATTTTTGATTAACGCTCTCTTAATCGAAACCGTCGAAAGTATGCCGGATACAAAGATTACCTTAACAAACGGCCATTCTTACATTGTGAAAGAATCAAGCAAAGAAGTTGAACATAAAATCACCGCATTTTACCGGTCCGTTTCTTTGCTTGGAAGAAATACCGGGGAGGTGGGGCCGGAATGAATAAAATGGTGCGTATCATGCTGGTAATGATGTCCGTCATATTACTCGCAGGCATTATTGCCATCATTGTCATTTATAAATCGAATCAGGCAACGCAAGCAACATCGCCAAGTATTGATGATGTTGTAAACTCTTCGGTTGATATCGATACGATGACAACCAATTTAAAGGATAACCATATTGTCCAAATCGCACTCAAAATTGAAGGAAACGATAAAAAGGCAAAAGAAGAACTGACAAAAAGGGATTTTCAAATCAAAGACATTATGATTGATGAACTTTCCAGCATGACGATGCAGGATCTGCAGGGCGTCCAGGGGAAAGAAAAATTTAAAACCGATTTAAAAAACCGGTTAAATAAAATCATGCAGGATGGCCAAGTTGTAAATGTCTACATTACTTCTTACGTCATCCAATAATGCCAGGCCGGCGTCTGTGCAGGAAACAAGGGGCCGTTCAATATCCCGGTTCGGCGCCTGTGTTTTTAAAGGAGGGAGGGTGAGTTTTGCCAGAGGAGATTTTATCGCAGTCTGAAATCGATGCGCTGCTATCCGCATTGTCAACGGGCGAGATGAAGGCCGAAGAAATTAAAAAAGAAGAGACCCAGAAAGTCAAAGTATATGATTTCAAACGGGCGCTCCGCTTTTCAAAAGACCAGATCAGAAGCCTGACAAGAATACATGAAAATTTCGCGAGGATCTTGACGACTTTCCTGTCCGCCCAGCTCCGGACATATGTGCAAATTACAGTGGCATCGGCCGACCAGATTCCGTATGAAGAGTTTATCCGGTCCATTCCAAAAATGACCATTTTGACGGTTTATGACGTTCCGCCGCTAGAGGGCAGTATCATTATGGAAATCAATCCGAATATCGCTTATACCATGATGGATCGGATGTTGGGGGGCTACGGGGACAGCATTAATAAAATCGAAAAGCTCACCGAAATTGAGAAAAAGCTTATGACAAGGATTTTTGAACAGATGATCGACCAGTTGAGGGAAGCATGGAGTGAAATTGTGGACATCTCCCCCTTTTTATCGGAATTGGAAGTGAACCCGCAATTTCTGCAAATGATTTCCCCAAATGAAACCGTGGTGGTGATTTCCCTTAATACAACGATCGGGGATACAAGCGGCATGATTAATTTGTGCCTGCCACAAGTCGTACTGGATCCGATGATGCCAAAACTGTCCGGGCATTACTGGATGCAGCAGAACGATAAACAGGCGGATCCGGAGAATATCCGGCTGCTGGAAGAAGGAATTAAAGACGCGAAAGTCCCGCTTGCCGTGGAGCTCGGTACGACAACAATTAAAATAGAAGATTTTCTGAATTTGGAGATTGGCGATTGTATCCGATTAAACCAAACAATTGAAGAGCCCTTAGTCGTTAAAGTCGATAAAATCCCGAAATTTCTCGGACAGCCGGGCAAATCAGGCTCGAAAATGGCTGTCCAGATCATGGACATCATAGAGGAAGGGGAAGTAGAAAAGTATGAGTGATATGCTATCTCAAGAGGAAATCGATGCCCTTCTAAATGGCAATGCCAGTCTGGAAGATACAAGCGCCGCAAAATCCCTGGATGTTGGAGATTATTTGAATTCAATGGAAAAGGATGCGCTCGGGGAAATCGGAAATATTTCTTTCGGAAGCTCCGCGACAGCATTGTCCACATTGCTTTCACAAAAAGTTGAAATTACGACGCCGGAAGTGAGCATAGTCCGGCACGATAATCTGGCGGATGAATTCCCGCATCCGTATGTTGCGATTCAAGTGAAATATACAGAAGGCTTTTCCGGGATTAATGTGCTTGTCATTAAACAGTCGGATGCGGCGATTATTGCGGATCTAATGCTGGGGGGCACAGGGGAAAATCCAAGCAGCGACCTTGATGAAATCCATTTAAGTGCGGTCCAGGAAGCGATGAATCAAATGATGGGTTCCGCCGCGACTTCAATGTCAACGATTTTCAACAAAAGGATCGATATCTCCCCGCCGACGGTATCGGTTTTAAATATTTTGGAAGGGGAAGGAACGGACAAGCTTCCGGATCAGGATCTGCTTGTCAAAGTATCTTTCAGGATTATGATCGGATCTTTAATTGATTCGCAAATTATGCAGCTTTTGCCGCTTACATTCGCGAAAAAACTTGCCCATGACCTCATTCAGCCAGACGATATAGCCGGAGGCAACGGGCAGGAGGAAAAACGCGGGGAAGAAGCCGGTACAGGTCATGTCCATTCTCCCGTTCAGGAGGCAGATGCCAATAAAGACAGCATAAAGCAGGAAACGTACCAAAATGTGCAGCCTGCTGTATTTACAAGTTTTGAAGAAACAGAGCCGCATATTGAAACGAAAAACCTTGATATGCTGCTTGATATTCCGCTGCAGGTTACGGTCGAGCTGGGGAGAACATCCAAAACAGTGAGGGAAATTTTGGAAATGGGTCCGGGCTCAATCATTGAACTGGACAAGCTTGCAGGGGAACCTGTCGATATTCTCATTAACCATCAATTAATCGCCATCGGGGAAGTTGTCGTGATTGATGAAAACTTCGGTGTGCGTGTGACAGACATTGTAAGCCAGAAAGACAGGCTAAAAAAATTGAAATAATGGGGGAGACGACGATATGGCAAATAAAATTTTAATTGTAGACGACGCCGCATTTATGCGCATGATGATTAAAGATATTTTGACGAAAAATGGATACGAGGTTGTCGCTGAAGCAGCTGATGGCGCCCAGGCGATCGAAAAATACCGGGAATACCGCCCCGATCTCGTCACAATGGATATCACCATGCCGGAAGTGGATGGTATCAGCGCACTGAAGGAAATTAAAAAAATCGATCCGAACGCAAAAGTCATCATGTGTTCGGCAATGGGGCAGCAGGCGATGGTCATTGACGCCATCCAGGCGGGCGCAAAAGACTTTATCGTAAAACCGTTCCAGGCTGACCGCGTCATTGAAGCAATTCAAAAAACATTGAGTTAAACCGGCAAGAAGGTGACAACAGTTTGCAAAGCCAATTTAGTAAAGGACTAACGTTTCTGGGCGTTCTCCTGTATTTATTATACGGGCTGTATACGCCCGGCTATGCCCATGCCGCTTCCTTTAACGGAAATGTAAAAGAATGCATTGATAATCCGAAACAATGCGAAAAACAACAAACGGACGCAAAAACATCATCCAAACAGTCCGGCAGCGGATCAGAATCGGCGAGCCCGGTGGTAACGATTTGGGATATTGCCAGGATGATTTTCGCACTTATCTTTGTCATTTGTTTATTATATGTTGTTTTAAAGTTTATAAACAAAAGAAGCCGATCCTATCAAAACAGCAAACTGATCCAGAACTTTGGAGGAACGCCTTTGGGCGGCAATAAATCCCTGCAAGTCGTAAAAGCGGGGCGCAGGATTTTGATTTTGGGCGTAGGTGAGGATGTGCATCTCATAAAAGAAATCGACGACCAGGAAGAGGTCAAGACTTTTGTCGACCAATACAATCAAAAATTGGAACAGACTTTGGAGCCGAGGGATGTGGTCACAAAGCTTCTGAATTATTTGAAAAACAGGCAGAAAACGACAAAAGTGCAGACGCCATTCGGGGAATTGCTGAAATCGCAAATCCTTGCCATGAAGCAGGAGCGGGCGGCGGCGATGAAAGAGCTGGAACTAAAGGAGAAACGGAAAGATGAATGATTTGATGAACGCGTTGAGCAGCACTTCGGGGGACACGGTTTCCGTCTCCGTCAAAATCCTTTTATTGATGACCGTTCTTTCATTGGCACCGAGCATTCTGATATTGTTGACTTCATTTACGCGTATTGTCATTGTGCTGTCTTTTGTCCGGAGTTCGCTCGGCATGCAGACCGCCCCGCCGAACCAGATCATCATCGGGCTGGCGCTGTTTTTGACTTTTTTCATCATGGCTCCGACGTTTTCGCAGGTGAATAAAGAAGCCCTTACGCCGTTGTTTAAGGATAAAATAACGCTTGAGGAGGCGTACGACAAAGCGCAGGTGCCGTTTAAGGAATTTATGGCAAAACAGACCCGGCAGAAAGATCTGCAGCTGTTTTTGGATTATGCGCACGAGAAACAGCCAAAGTCGGTGCAGGATATCCCGATTACGACACTTGTTCCGGCTTTTGCCATCAGCGAGCTGAAAACGGCTTTTCAAATGGGGTTTATGATTTTTATCCCGTTTTTGGTGATCGATATGGTTGTGGCAAGTGTGCTGATGTCGATGGGGATGATGATGCTGCCGCCGGTTACCATCTCGCTTCCCTTTAAAATTTTGTTGTTTGTTCTTGTTGACGGCTGGTATCTCGTTGTGAAGTCGCTGCTTGAAAGTTTTTAAAGAAGGTGAATCATTTGAGTGAGGAAATGGTCATTTCGTTGGCTGAAAAAGGCGTCATGGTGACATTATTGGTCTGTGGGCCGCTGCTTTTGATCGCGCTTGTTGTCGGGGTGATCGTCAGCGTGTTCCAGGCTGCTACGCAAATCCAGGAACAAACATTGGCATTTATCCCGAAAATTGTAGCGGTGCTGCTTGGCCTGATTTTATTGGGCCCTTGGATGCTGAGCCATATGCTTTCATACACGAAAGAAATTTTCACGAATTTAACCCAGTATATAGGTTAAAAGATGAACGAACTGATTCCGTCATTCAGCATCTTTTTGCTCGTCTTGGTCAGGGTGACGACATTCTTCATCATGATGCCTTTGTTTTCCAACCGGAGCGTGCCTGCGCCGTTTCGGATCGGTCTCGGCTTTTTCATGTCGCTTATCATAGCTTATACGATCCACGTCCGGCCGTTTGACTTTTATGGATCCTATTTTCTGCTGATTATAAAAGAAGCGCTCGTCGGTTTGCTGATCGGCTTTGCCGCTTATTTGGTTATCTCAGCCATCCAAATGGCCGGCACATTTATTGATTTTCAAATGGGATTTTCGCTGGCCAATGTGATTGACCCGCATACAGCGGCGCAGACGTCGCTTACCAGTCAATATTTATACAGTTTTGCACTGCTGCTCCTTCTTTCCTTAAATGGCCATCATTTAATTTTGGACGGCATTTATTACAGTTATCAGTTTATTCCGATTGACCAGCCTTGGATCCATCTGGGCTCTGCCAATCTTGCAAAATATTTGGCGCTTTTGCTGGCGCGGATTTTCTTGATCGCTTTTCAAATGTCAGCGCCGGTTGTCGCGATTCTCTTTTTGGTGGATGTTGCGTTTGGGATTGTGGCTAGGACTGTTCCGCAGCTGAATATTTTTGTGGCCGGTTTTCCGGTTAAGATCGCCGTTGGTTTTATTGTTATGGCTGCCACAATGGGCACAGTATATATCGTCGTGGAGCATTTGTTTGAAACGATGTTTTACACAATGCGCAATGTGATGGAGCTTTTGGGGGGATCTGCTTGAATTACCTCTGGCTGGATTTGCAGTTTTTTGCCGGTGAAAAAACAGAAAAAGCAACGCCAAAAAAACGGCGGGAAGCTCGGAAAAAAGGGCAGGCGGCGAAAAGCCAGGATGTGATAACGGCCATCAGCCTGCTCGCGGTGTTTCTGTTTTTATCTTTCGGTGCATCTTCTATCGGCGGCCCAATGATGGAACTTCTCCATTATTCGTTTACAAAATATATGCTGCAGGATGTTACTGAGCAAAGCATCCGCAAAATTTTCACAGAGATCGTAAAACAAATGGCTGCAATGCTTTTACCAATTATGGGGGTGGCGATGCTTGCCGGCGCTATCGGCAGCCTGGCACAGACTGGAATCCTTTTTACCGGAGAAGGACTGAGGCCAAACTTAAACAAAATCAATCCGGTTGCCGGCCTAAAGAGGATTTTTTCCATCCGGGCGCTTGTGGAATTATTAAAGTCGATTTTAAAAATGACTGTAATTGGGATTGTCGTCTTTGCCGTGCTGTGGATGAACATCTCGGAAGTTTCCGGGCTGTCGTTCAAGAGCGCGGGTGCAGCCTTGCAGTCCGTTGGGCATTTGACGCTTTCCATCGGCATCATCGCATCCATCGCTTTATTTGCGCTTGCCATTCTTGATTATTTGTACCAGCGCTTTGATTTTGAAAAAAATATCCGGATGTCAAAGCAGGAAATAAAGGAAGAATTTAAAACGACGGAAGGGGATCCGCTCATCAAATCAAAAATCCGGCAAAGGCAAAGGGAAATGGCGATGAGAAGGATGATGCAGGAAGTGCCGAATGCCGATGTCGTGATCACGAACCCGACCCATTTTGCCGTCTGCTTGCAATACGATGAAACGAAAAGCGATGCGCCCGTTGTGATTGCAAAAGGGGCGGATTTCCTGGCGCAAAAAATCAAGTCGATTGCAAAGGAACATGACATTGTCATGATGGAGAACCGCCCGCTGGCGAGGGCATTGTATGCGGAGGTTGAAGTGGGCGATGCGATCCCGGAACAGTTTTTCAAGGCTGTCGCCGAAATTTTGGCTTATGTTTATAAAATCAAGCATAAAATTTAAGTTTTTGCATGCTAGTTAGGAGAGAAAAAATGATGGGTGCAAGAGACCTACCCGTGGTCGCCGGCGTTATTTTAATTGTCACGATGCTGATCATTCCGTTTCCGACATGGGCATTAAGCTTTTTAATCATATGCAATATTTCTCTTGCATTATTGGTCCTCTTAATCTCAATGAATATGAAAGAGGCGCTCCAGTTTTCTGTCTTTCCGTCATTACTTTTGATTTTGACGCTATTCCGGCTTGGGTTGAACATTTCAACAACCCGTTCGATCCTGTCAAAGGGGAATGCCGGCGGGGTCATTGAAACATTTGGGTCATTTGTTGTAGGCGGAAATATCGTTGTCGGGCTTGTCGTCTTTTTAATTTTGATCATTATCCAATTTATCGTCATCACAAGAGGCGCCGAGCGGGTCGCCGAAGTGGCGGCGCGTTTTACGCTTGATGCGATGCCGGGTAAACAAATGAGCATTGATGCAGACCTGAATGCAGGCATGATCTCGGACCAGGAAGCGCGCGCCCGCAGGGAAAAGGTCAGCAGGGAAGCGGATTTTTACGGAGCAATGGACGGTGCCAGCAAATTTGTAAAAGGTGATGCGATCGCCAGCATCATCATCGTTTTAATCAATTTAATTTTCGGGATTATTATCGGGATGACACAGCTCGGCCTTTCCATCAGCGATGCCGCCAGCCAGTTTTCGCTGATGACGGTTGGCGACGGAATTGTAAGCCAAATTCCGGCACTACTAATCTCGACAGCAACCGGCATTGTGGTGACAAGGGCGGCTTCAGAAGGCAATCTTGGCCAGGATGTCATGGCGCAGATGCTGGCCTACCCGAAGATGCTGTATGTTGCGGGGGGAACTATTTTTCTGCTCGGGCTTTTTACGCCGATTAACGATTTTTTAACCATTCCTGTCGCAGCCGCCCTTGCTTTCGGAGGATACCGGCTCCAAAAAATACCGGATAAAGCGGGACAAGAAAGCGTTGAAGGGGCGGAAGAGCTGCAAACAGAAGAATTGAAAAGTCCTGAGAGTGTCATGAGTTTGCTTGATATTGACCCGATTGAATTCGAGTTTGGCTACGGGCTCATCCCGCTTGTGGACGTCAACCAGGGAGGGGATCTGCTTGACAGGATTGTCATGATCCGCCGTCAGCTTGCCATTGAGCTCGGGATTGTCATCCCGGTTGTGCGGATCCGCGACAATATCCAGCTTCAACCGAATGAATACCACTTGAAAATAAACGGGAATGTACTTGCAAAAGGAGAAATATTGCTTGACCATTATTTGGCGATGGCACCCGGCGAGGATGACGGCGCCATTGAAGGGATTGATACGGTGGAACCGGCATTCGGAATGCCAGCAAAATGGATTACGGAAGACCAAAAAGAACAGGCGGAGATGATGGGCTACACCGTGGTAGATCCGCCGAGCGTTGTATCCACCCATATTACCGAGACGATCCGGCAGAACGCCCACGAACTGCTTGGAAGGCAGGAAACAAAAGCCCTTGTGGACCATTTGAAAAAATCCTATCCGGTGTTAGTGGAGGAAGTCACGCCTAATCCGCTGTCGATCGGCGATATCCAAAAAGTTTTGGCAAAGCTGTTAAAAGAGAATGTTTCCATCCGCAAACTGCCGGTGATCTTTGAAACGCTGGCCGACTATGGTAAATTAACAACAGATACTGATCTGCTGACGGAATATGCCCGCCAAAGCTTGGCAAGGCAAATTACGGAGCAGTATGCAGCGGGCGGGCAGAATTTGAAAGTGATCACTGTATCGGGAAAAGTGGAAAAGCTCATTGCGGACGGCGTCCAGCATACGGAACACGGCAATTATCTTTCCATAGACCCGGCTGTCTCGCAAAAAATTGTTCAGTCAGTTACACAGCAGGTGGAGCGGGTATCCCTCACAGGAAGCGCGCCGGTTATTCTTTGTTCGCCTGCAGTCCGCATGTATTTGCGGCAAATGATAGAAAGATATTTTCCGCAGGTTCCGGTACTTTCCTATAATGAACTCGAAGCAAATGTTGAAGTACAAAGCGTAGGGTTGGTGAACATTGAATGAAGATAAAAAAATTTTTGGCGCCGAGTATGGCTGAAGCAATGAAACAAATCCGCCTTGAACTGGGGGACCAGGCGGTGATCCTGAATTCGAAAGTCGTTCACCGGAAAGGATTTCTAGGCTTCATGAAAAAGAGGAATATTGAAGTCATTGCTGCTGTTGATCCGGAAGCGGGAAAAAATAAACATGAAAAAGCGGCGCAGCCTGCCAAAACCAAGCCGGAGCAGCTGCAGCGGCCTCTCATTCCGACCGTTATGGAGCAAACGGCGCCTTACGCCGAAAAAGAAAGCCTGTATAAAGAAATTGCCGAATTGAAAAAGGTTGTGCATGAAATTTCCAAATTTGCCAATGCCACTTTCCAAAAATACCCGCTGCCCATCCAAACATTTTTAAACTGGTGCTCATCCCAGGGCTTGGATGATTCTTTTCTTTTGCCGGTCGGCGATTCGTTGCTGAAAAAGTGGGATGAAGCAAATGGTGAAGCGTCTGAAGAAGAGATTTTGCGGTGGGGAAAAGCGCTGATCCGAAAAAGGCTGTCCCGTTTTTCATACGGGCGGAGCCGGCAAAAATACGTGAATCTTATCGGCCCCACGGGTGTCGGCAAGACGACTACATTGGCAAAAATGGCGGCACAGGCCGTTTTGGACAAAAAAGAAAAAATTGCTTTTGTAACGACGGATACATACAGGATTGCGGCGATCGAACAGCTGAAAACATATGCAAATCTGCTGAACGTCCCACTCGAAGTCATATACAAACTGTCCGATTTCCAAAAAGCAATTGAAAAATTTGCCGATTTTGACCGTATTTTTATTGATACGGCGGGACGGAATTACAGGGAATTGCAATATGTCCGCGAGTTGGAAAATTTGATCGATTTCAATGCGGAAATGGAAACATTCCTGACTTTATCGCTGACGATGAAGGAGAAAGACATGCAAGATATTGTGGAAAGTTTTCAAAGCATCCGGATTGACCGGTTCATCTTCACGAAACTGGATGAAACGACGACATACGGGGCAGCTGTTAATTTAATGGAGCAGTATGAAATAGGCTGTGCCTATTTGACGAACGGCCAGGATGTCCCGGACGATATGCTTGAGGCATCACCGGAAATTTTTGTCGAATACTTATTTGGAGAGAAAGGCAAATGAGGGACCAGGCAGAACAGCTTCGTGCAAAACTAAAAATGCAGTATGGGCAGCCGGCGAAAACGTTTGCGGTTGCAAGCGGCAAGGGCGGTGTCGGAAAATCGAATATTTCGGTCAATATGGCGATGGCGCTTGCCAAACAGGGGAAGAAAGTGCTTTTATTTGATCTTGACATTGGCATGGGCAATATCCATGTGCTGCTCGGGCTTGATGCCCCGTATACCATTTCGGATTTTATCAACCGTGAAATGTCGCTTTCGGAAATTATGTGCAAAGGGCCAAACGGCATTTCCTATATTTCGGCGGGTAACGGGTTCGCAGAAATTATCCAAATGGAAGAAGCCGAGATTGAAAAACTCGTCAATGAACTTGAATTGCTACAATATGATTTTGATTACATTATTTTCGATATGGGGGCCGGTGCCGCGCCGGCAAGCCTGGAGATTTTGCTGTCGGCGGATGATATTTTTATCGTGACAACGCCGGAGCCAACCGCCATTACTGATGCTTATTCCATGATTAAATATATTTGCATGCAGCGGTTCGACTCGGCCCTTTATTTAATTTGCAATCGCGCCGAAAAGGAAAAAGACGGGATTTTGACATTAAACCGCCTTCAATATACGGTAAAGAAGTTTTTGCAAAAAGAAGTGGAAATTCTCGGGGTTGTGCCGGAAGATTCGAACGTCAAAAAAGCCGTTTCAAGGCAGCTGCCGTTTTACGATGCTTTTCCGCATTCATCTGCCGCTAAAAAAATTGATGCTTTGCTTGAAAGTTATTTAAACGGCAATTTCGAAAGGCCCACAACGCGAGCGTCCGTTTTTGTGCGAAAACTGAAAGGGCTTTGGCTGAAAAACTGAATGTGCCCGGCCCGATGTGTAAAAAACATTACCGGCCGGGAGACGGAAGTATTCATAAAATGACAGTTGTTGAAAAGTAGGGGGCAGTTTTTGTGAATACACAGAAAACAAATGGTAAAGAACCGGCAGAACGGATCCATCATCAAATGCCTGTACATTTTGCGAAGGAATCCCCGCAAAAAGAGCGGATGAACAACAAAAAAATTGTCTGTATCGGAACATCGACCGGGGGGCCGCGTGCGCTGCAAACCGTGCTTTCTTCTCTTCCGGAAAATTTGGAGGCGCCTGTCTTGATTGTCCAGCATATGCCTAGCGGATTCACGAAATCGCTTGCCAACCGTCTGAATACCATATGCAGCATGACAGTAAAAGAGGCAGAAGACGGCGAAATGCTGAAAAAGGGGGTTGCCTACATTGCGCCGGGGGATTTTCATATGATGATTGAAGAACAAGGCGGCCGGATTATGATCCGTCTCGATAAATCACCGCCTGTAAACGGGCACAGGCCGGCGGTCGATAAAACATTTGAGTCGGCCAGCCATTTGAAACATTATGAAAAAATTGCTGTGATCATGACCGGAATGGGTTCGGACGGGACAAAGGGGCTGATAGAATTAAAAAAACGCGGCAATGTCAGGGCCATTGCCGAATCAGAGGAAAGCTGCATTGTTTACGGTATGCCAAGAAGCGCGATCGCAACGAATCTAATTGATGAGATTGTACATCTTAACCATATTGCGGATGCGATCGTGAAATTTATATGTGAGTAAGGTGTGGTATAGATGGAAATGAGCCAATACTTAGAAGTTTTTATTGAAGAAAGCAAAGAACATATCCAGTCTTTAAATGAAAATTTGCTGAATTTGGAAAAGAATCCGCAAGACTTGGCGATTGTCAATGAAATTTTCCGGTCTGCGCATACGTTAAAAGGCATGTCGGCTACAATGGGCTTCGAAAATTTGGCCAATTTGACACATAAAATGGAAAACGTACTCGATGCGATCCGGAATGGAAAGCTGACCGTTACACCTTCCACTATTGATGTCATATTTACTGCGGTTGACCATCTGGAAGCGATGGTGGATTCCGTTGCGAATGGCGGGGACGGAAAATTGGATGTGAGTGAAACCATTGCCCGATTGCATGCGGTAGAAAACGGGGATAACGCAATTGGGGAGGATGAAAAAGAAGTATCCGTTCCCGTGGCGGAAAAACCGGAATCCAACGAAATCGTATATGATGAGTATAAGCAGACGGTCATTGTTCAATCCAGAGAACAAGGGTACAATTGCTACCAGTTTACGGTCCGGTTGCGCAACGACTGTCTGTTAAAAGCGGCACGTGTTTTTATGGTGTTCGATATTCTCGAAAAATGCGGGGAAATCATCCAGTCCAATCCGCCGGTAGACCAGCTTGAAGAAGAACAGTTTGACAAAGAATTTACGGTGACATTGATATCAAAAGAAGATCGGGAAGAGATCAGGCAAAAAATTTTAAAAGTTTCAGAGATCGAACAAGTCAATGCAAAAACAATTGTGATAGAATCAGAACAACAAAGCCGGGACAATAAGGCGGAACCGTCCCCCCCTCTTAGCAAAGAAAAGGCTACCGCTCTAAAGAAGAAGGAAAACAAAGGGCCGGTGCCTAATATAAAAGGAGCGCCCGCCAAAAAACATAAAAATACATCAAAGACGATCCGTGTGAATATCGAAAGGCTGGACAACCTGCTGAATTTATTCGAGGAACTTGTCATTGACCGCGGGCGGCTTGAACAAATTGCAAAGGAAGTCAACCATTCGGAATTAAATGAAACGGTTGAAAGGATGTCGCGCATTTCTAGTGATCTGCAAACCATTATTCTTAATATGCGGATGGTGCCGGTCGAAACAGTGTTTAACCGGTTCCCGAGGCTGGTCCGCCAATTGGCAAGGGACCTGCATAAAAAAATGAATCTTGAAATAATCGGTGCCGAAACGGAACTGGACCGCACCGTGATTGATGAAATCGGCGATCCGCTCGTCCATTTAATCCGCAATTCATGCGACCACGGTATTGAACTGCCGGAACAAAGATTAAAAGCTGGAAAGCCTGAGACGGGAACTATTACATTAAAAGCCTACCACAGCGGCAACCATGTTTTCATCGAAATTGAAGATGATGGGGCCGGCATTAACCGCGAAAAGGTATTGGAAAAAGCGATTCAAAAAGGCATTGTGAAAGAAGAAGAAGCGAACGCTTTGACGGACAGCCAGATTTTTAACCTGATTTTTGAATCCGGTTTTTCCACAGCCGATAAAATTTCGGATATTTCAGGGCGCGGTGTCGGTCTGGATGTTGTTAAATCAACCATTCAATCTTTGGGGGGATCGATTTCCGTCCATTCTGAGGAAGGGCGTGGTTCCATTTTTACGATCCAGCTTCCGCTGACATTGTCTATCATTTCCGTCATGCTGGTTGAAATTGGATCCGAAAAATATGCAGTGCCGCTTACTTCTATTGTAGAAACGGCAATTATCAAAAAGGACCAGATTTTAAATGCGCACCACCAAAAAGTGATCGATTTCCGGGGCAAAGTTGTGCCGCTTGTATTTTTGAATGAAGTATTTGAAGTAACGGATTCGAAGACAAGTGATGAATTGGTTTCCGTCCTGATCGTCCGCAAAGGGGAGAAAATGGCCGCCTTTGTTGTTGATTCATTTATCGGCCAGCAAGAAATTGTTTTAAAATCCTTGGGAAATTACTTAACGAATGTGTTTGCTATTTCAGGGGCAACGATACTCGGAGATGGCCAGGTTGCACTGATTATTGACTGCAACGTACTAATTAAATAAAAATGAGAGGTTTCCATCATTCGTCGTAAAAGGCTATCGGTTGAGATAAGGAAGAAACGGTGCGAACGATCCGATGCCCTCTTGCCGCAGAATGCAATAAATCTTCAACGAAAGGGTCCGAAGAAGGCTAAGCAAATTCTATCCCCTAAAAGAAAGAGGTTGATAGTATTGGAGAAAGTGATCGTATTCCAATTAAACGATAAAGAATATGCCCTGCCGGTGAAGCAGGTGCTGTCCATCGAAAAACTGCAGCATATTACGAGGGTGCCGCTGACCGCGCCTTTTGTGCTCGGTGTGATGAATCTGCGGGGCGTGATCGTTCCGGTAATTGATTTGAAAAAACGGTTCGGAATGGAAGAAGACGATGAAGCCGGAAGCATCCGGGACAGCAAATTGATTATTGTCCGGATTTCGGATATTGAAGTGGGCCTTCTCGTTGATGAGGCAACTGATGTCCTTGATTTAAATGAGGATACGGTCGAACCAGAGCCCGAAGTGGTCAACAGCAGCAAAGAAGAATTTATTTCCGGTGTGGCGAATTTGGATCAGAGGCTCTTGATGCTGCTTGATTTAGAAAAAATTTTAATGCCAATATAATAGAGGTATTTCTATATGGATATCAAAAATAAAATCACATCACTCCACTTGGATGTTTTAAAAGAGATTGGGAACATTGGGGCAGGGCATGCGGCAACATCCCTCTCCAGACTGCTGCATAAAAAAATTGATATGAAAGTGCCAGACGTCCATATCGCCTCTTTTGAAGAAATTATGGAGCTGATCGGCGGGGCGGAAATCGTTGTGGTGAGCGTATTTTTGCGGATTGAAGGCGATGCGCCTGGCAATATCTTTTTCATTGTGCCGGTTGCCCAGGGGGAAAGATTTATTAAAGAAATGATCGGGGATCCTGCGTTTTCGTTCGACAAACCGCCGTACCCCGAATTAGGGTTGTCAGCCATGCTGGAATTGGGGAATATTTTGTCGGGGTCTTATTTGACTGCACTTTCCGATTTTACGCATCTCGATATGTTTCCGTCTGTCCCGGCCCTCAGCATCGATATGTTCGGATCCATTATCAGCTATGGGCTGATCGAGCTTTCCCAGGTCAGCGACTATGCGATCGTGATTGATACGGTATTAAGCGACGAACAAGCGTCCAGTTCTGATGTGAAAGGCCACTTTTTCCTTTTCCCGGATCCGGGATCTTATGAAATCCTTCTCCGTTCCTTAAGAGTTGAACTCGATGGATAGCCGGCCGGAAATCATAAAAGTGGGCATTGCCGAAATGAAGATTGTAACGGCGCCTGGCCTTATCAGGACGACCGGGCTTGGTTCGTGTGTAGGCGTTATTTTATATGATCTGCCTGCTAAAACTGCCGGGCTTGCGCATATCATGCTGCCGTCTTCGTTAATTGCAAGGAATTCTGAGCATATTAATAAGGCAAAGTTTGCGGATACCGCCATCGAAGAGTTGATTGGCAGGCTCCTGCGCGCCGGCTGCAGCGCACATCGGCTGCTTGCAAAGATTGCGGGCGGGGCCGAGATGTTTTCCTTTTCTTCCATGAATGAAGCCATGCGGATCGGTCCCCGTAATGTGGAAGCTGTAAAAAAAGAGCTGAAGGAAAACCACATCAAGCTTGTGGCAGAAGATACAGGCGGAAAAAGCGGGCGCACGATCGAATTCAATCCTGAAACGGCGGTGTTGACCGTCAAAACTGTCAATCATGGGGTCATAGATATATAAAGAAGGAACGGACGTTTACGTTTTTGATGGCCCTATTTTTGGCTTTGCGATTCACCAATAAAGGCAACAAGGAGGGATGGCCGCATGGCAGAACCAGTACAGCAAGAAGAACAGAAGTATTGGGATTTGTGGGTGCGCTGCCGGGACCCGAAAGCCGGGGATGCCCTCGTGAAAAAATATATGCCGCTCGTTTCTTACCATGTCCAAAGGATTGCTGCCGGACTTCCCCGCAATGTATCGAAAGATGATTTGAAAAGCCTTGGAATGTTCGGACTCTTGGATTCTTTGAACAAATTTGATCCTTCACGTGAGCTGAAATTTGATACATATGCTTCTTTCCGCATCCGCGGTGCTATTTTGGATGGTTTAAGAAAAGAAGATTGGCTGTCAAGAGGAACGAGGGAAAAAGCAAAAAAAATTGAAAGTACGATCGAAAAGCTTGAGCAAAAATATATGCGCCCGGTTTCCCCAAAAGAAATTGCTTCCGAATTGGGGATGAAAGAGGAAGAGGTATATACAACAATGAATGAACAATTTTTTGCCAATGTGCTGTCCATTGAAGAAATCGGAACCGATTACGAAGAAGGCGAAACCGCATCCCCATTCGGCTTAAAGGACCAAAATGCCAACCAGCCGGAAGCCGAATTGGTAAAAAAAGAGACAGTGAAGGAATTGGCAGAAGTGATCCGGACACTGTCGGAAAAAGAGCAGCTCGTGTTAAGCCTCTTTTACCACGAAGAATGCACGCTTACGGAAATCGGCGAAATCCTGGGTCTGTCAACTTCCCGAATTTCCCAAATCCACTCGAAGGCCATTTATAAATTGAGGAATACTTTGGAAAAAAAGCTGCTTCCATAATGGAAATATACCGCCGGTCGGCCGCAATGGAGGGGGTGAAGAAACTTGGTTGCTTTTTTACTGGCATTATCTTTCCTTCTGAATGTACTCTCCATTTTTGCTATTATTTTGCTGTATTTGCGGCAAAACCGCACAGTACAGGCTGAAGAAAACTATAATAAAATGGTGAAGGAAATTGAAGAAATTTTTGCAGCGTATCTCTTGGAAATGAAAGAAGAAAATGATGCCTTTATCCGGAAAGTAAAGGCTGCCCGAACTGCAGACACCGGATCTCCACGGGCGGAAGGAAGCGTAAAACAAAATGAGCCGCCGGGCGCGGACGGGAAAATCGCCGAAGTGAAATCAGAAGCTTTTGTGCGTGCTGTTGCGGGCCGCGCATACCGTAAAGCGGCAGAACCGCCGCTTTCGGAAAATATGGAGCAGGAAGGGCAGGATGACTACCTGTTTCCTGAAAGCCCTGAAGAAGAAACAAGCCTTTTCCAGAAAGTGAATGAATTGCAAAAGATCGGGTATAACGTAGAAGAAATTGCCCAAAAATTAAATATAGGCAGGACGGAAATTGAATTGCTGTTAAAATTTCACTCCGGCCTGGAATAAAGCTTGATAGGCATTTTTATTTATGTTATAGTAATTGTCGGTGTTATCACACACGCTTCATGATTTGAAGGACGGTGCTGCATTTGCAGTCTCCTTTTGAAAAGGATTGAGGCGGAGGAAAATAAAACCATAGGAGGAAAACAAATGTCAGTCATTTCAATGAAACAATTACTTGAAGCTGGTGTACACTTTGGTCACCAAACGCGCCGTTGGAACCCGAAAATGAAGAAGTATATTTTCACTGAGCGCAACGGCATCTACATTATCGACCTTCAAAAAACGGTAAAGAAAGTTGAAGAGGCCTACAACTTTGTAAAAGAACTTGCCGAAAATGGTGGAACCATTCTTTTCGTCGGGACAAAAAAACAAGCCCAGGAATCCGTGAAGGATGAAGCGGAACGTTCCGGTATGTACTATGTAAACCACCGCTGGTTAGGCGGAACGTTGACAAACTTCGAAACGATCCAAAAACGCATTGACCGTTTAAAACAAATCGAAAAAATGGAAGAAGACGGCACTTTTGATGTCCTTCCGAAAAAAGAAGTTGTCCAGCTGAAAAAAGAACATGACCGTTTGGTAAAATTCCTCGGCGGCATTAAAGATATGAAGAACCTGCCGGATGCTTTGTTCGTGATCGATCCGCGCAAAGAACGCATCGCGGTTGCGGAAGCAAGAAAATTAAACATTCCGATTATCGGGATTGTTGACACAAACTGCGACCCTGATGAAATTGATTATGTCATTCCGGCAAACGATGATGCGATCCGTGCGGTGAAACTGCTGACAAGCAAAATGGCAGATGCCATCGTTGAAGCAAGGCAGGGTGAAGAAGATGCCGGTGAAGTTCCGGTTGAAACAGCAGAGTCGGCCGAAACGGCAGAAACTGAAGAATCGACTGTTGAAGCCTAAAATTAGTATCCCGATCGCGGGCCATTATAAAGCCGCATCTTATCTATAACATCCTAAAGAAAGGTGATAAGGAGGTTTCGTGCTTATCACCTTTTTTTAAGGGAACGAATTACATAATATTTAAGGAGGAAATCCCATGGCAATTACTGCTCAAATGGTTAAAGAACTTCGTGAAAAAACCGGCGCCGGCATGATGGACTGCAAAAAAGCGCTGACAGAAACAAACGGCGATATGGAAAAAGCCATCGACTATCTCCGTGAGAAAGGGATCGCAAAAGCTGCGAAAAAAGCGGATCGTATCGCTGCAGAAGGAACCACATATGTATTGAGCCAAGGCAATGATGCCGTTATTTTGGAAGTGAACGCAGAAACGGACTTTGTGGCGAAAAACGCAGAATTCCAAAACCTTGTAAAAGAAATCGCTGCGCATTTGCTGGCAACCAAACCGGCCGATTTGGATGCGGCTTTGAATTCCAAAATGGCTAACGGTTCTACTGTCAACGAATTCATAACACAGGCGATTTCCAAAATTGGCGAAAAAATCTCCCTTCGCCGCTTTGCCTTTAAAGCAAAATCGGATAACGGCGCATTTGGTGAATACCTCCATATGGGTGGCCGAATCGGCGTGCTTGTTGTTCTTGAAGGCACTACAGATGCCGGAGTCGCAAAAGACGTTGCCCTTCACGTTGCCGCGATGAACCCGAAATATGTTTCCCGCAACCAGGTTTCGGAAGAGGAAGTTGCTCATGAACGGGAAGTATTGAAGCAGCAGGCATTAAATGAAGGCAAGCCGGAAAAAATTGTCGAAAAGATGGTGGAAGGCCGCCTGAAAAAATACTTCGAAGAAATTTGTGTTGTCGACCAGGCATTTGTTAAAAATCCGGATCAAACTGTAGGCCAATATGTTGCTTCCCACAATGCAAAAATCGCGGAATTTGTGCGCTATGAAGTGGGCGAAGGCATTGAAAAACGCCAGGAAAACTTTGCCGAAGAAGTCATGAACCAAATTAAGAAAAACTAAAACAATGGAAAAAGGGGGACACACAGTGTTCCTCTTTTTAAAAAATTTAACTGTTTGTGCTTGCGAAAGTTTTCCTCACTTATGTGGGAAAAGCGGGCAACATGGGAAATACATGCATTATACATACAAAATGAACTGGAGGTTTAAAATGCTTACCCCTAAATACAAACGTGTTGTTTTAAAATTAAGTGGTGAGGCTTTGGCCGGAGAGCAGGGGTTTGGAATACATCCGACTGTCATCCAATCTGTTGCGCAGCAGGTAAAGGAAATCGTAGAACTAGGCGTTGAAGTGGCGGTCGTTGTCGGTGGCGGCAATATTTGGCGCGGCAAGATCGGCAGTCAAATGGGCATGGACAGGGCGACTGCTGATTATATGGGCATGCTGGCAACTGTCATGAACGCGTTGGCACTGCAGGACAGTCTCGAACAAAGCGGCGTTGAAACGCGTGTGCAAACTTCCATTGATATGCGCCAGGTGGCCGAGCCTTATATCAGAAGGCGGGCAATCCGGCATTTGGAAAAAGGGCGCGTTGTCATTTTTGCTGCAGGTACGGGCAACCCTTATTTTTCGACGGATACGACCGCTGCACTGCGGGCAGCCGAAATTGAAGCCGACGTCATATTAATGGCAAAAAATAATGTGGATGGGGTATATTCTGCCGATCCGAAATTGGATAAAAATGCCGTAAAATATGATGAGCTATCCTACCTGGACGTCATCAAAGAAGGGCTGGCCGTTATGGATTCAACTGCTTCATCTCTATGTATGGACAATGACATCCCACTTATAGTATTCTCAATTATGGAAGAAGGAAATATAAAACGCGCCGTCATGGGTGAAACCATCGGGACAATCGTTAGGGGGAAAGCATAATGACAAAGCAGGTCATTGATACGGCAAATGATAAAATGACAAAAGCAATTCAAGCTTTTCATCGCGAACTCAGTTCAATCCGTGCTGGCCGGGCAAACGCATCGCTGCTCGATAAAATCACGATAGCTTACTACGGAGCCCAGACGCCTGTTAACCAGCTTGCGTCCATTTCCGTTCCGGAAGCACGCCTTATGGTGGTGCAGCCGTACGATAAGACTGTACTCGGCGAAATCGAAAAAGCAATCTTAAAATCGGACCTCGGCCTGACACCGAACAATGACGGATCTGTCATCCGGCTTACGATCCCTCCACTGACGGAAGAGAGAAGAAAAGAACTGGTCAAATTGGTTAAAAAAGAAGCGGAAGAAGCGAAAGTCGCGGTCCGCAATATCCGCCGTGATGCAAACGATGAGCTGAAAAAACTCGAGAAAAACGGTGAAATTACGGAAGATGAACACCGCGGATTTGCGGATGATGTGCAAAAAATTACGGACCAACATATCAAAAAAATTGATAAAATCACAAAAACAAAAGAACAGGAAATCATGGAAGTCTGAAATCAGGCAAAAACTTCCATTGGCGCTTCGCCGGTGGAAGTTTTTTGTTCATACCACTGCCAAAAGCACGCCGGTAGCAGCAAAACAGATGATGGCCGCAAGTCCACTGTACAATGAAATTTTCGTGCGGCTTTCCCGTTGCTCTTTTGTTTCTAAAAAAATCATTTGCCCTTTGCCGGTCCCCACCTGCCCATGCCCTCCAAAAATGCAAAGGCCGGAAAATGAGAAGAATTTCATGGCACCCGATCCTCCCCACTGTATTAAGCTGCTATACGAATAAGCAACAGAAGGGTTCTTTTCCATTAGGATTTTTCAGCTTTTGAAACATGTTTAACAACAATCACGACTACACAAACGCATCTATTTTCTCTATAATAGAGAATGGCAAATTTAAAATATGATAGCCATACAAATTTTGCCAAATCGTAAACCGCAATACCCGTATGGCTGATGCGCCGTGCAATATGCAGGCGGATTCCATTTGGAGGGCAAATGTGCTTATGAATATAAAAAGATGGAAATCTTTCAATAAAGAAAGGGTGCCCGGGTACAGCACACGCGGGGAAAAGGTCAAAGCAGACGAAGTCCCCCGGCATGTTGCAATCATTATGGACGGAAACGGCAGGTGGGCGAAAAAGCGCCATTTGCCGAGGGTTGCCGGACACCATGAAGGAATGAAAACCATCCGCAAAATTACCCGAGTCGCCAATGAGCTTGGGATCAAAGTGCTGACACTGTATGCATTTTCAACTGAAAATTGGAAAAGGCCGAAAGCGGAAGTCGATTACTTAATGAAATTGCCGGAAGAATTTTTATCCACATATCTTCCAGAGTTGAAAGAACAAAATGTAAAGGTCCAGATGATGGGCCACAAGGAACAAATTCCGCTGCACACACAAAGGGCGATTAATAAAGCGATTCGGGAAACGGAAGGAAATAACGGCCTTATCTTGAATTTTGCGCTGAATTACGGCAGCCGGGACGAAATTATGCGTGCCGTGAAAAATATTTTAAATGATGTCAAAAATGGTATAATGGATGAAAATGAGCTGACCGAAGAAGTTTTCCACCGTTATTTAATGACGAACGGCCTACAGGATCCCGACCTATTAATCCGGACGAGCGGGGAAATCCGCCTCAGCAATTTCATGTTGTGGCAGCTTGCTTACACGGAATTTGTCTTTACGGATGTATTATGGCCGGATTTTAATGAGGAACATTTTCTGGACGCCATCGAGGAGTACCAGAAACGTTCCAGACGGTTTGGTGGTTTAAAAAGTGAGGAGCAGACTAGATGAAACAGAGAATCATAACCGCTGTCGTAGCAGCAGCCTTTTTTATTCCTTTTGTGATTTACGGGAAATTGCCGTTTATTTTGCTTGTCTATGCAATGGCGACCATTGCTTTGTATGAACTGCTGAGGATGGGGAAGCAGAGATTTTTTTCTTTTGAAGGGCTCCTTTCCGTACTGCTGTTGTGGATCATATTGTTCCCTTCCAAATACGTGCATTTCATTGAACGGTTCGGGTTTGCAAAACTCGAATATACTTACATGATTGTGCTGCTTTTTTTGGCATATACAGTGCTGACGAAAAACCGGCTTACGTTTGAAAAAGCGGGTTTCCATATTCTTTCCGCCATTTACGTGGGCATCGGCTTTTACTATTTTATTGAAACTAGAAATACGGCGGATTTAGGCATCACATATATTTTATACGCCCTTTTCTTAATTTGGGCGACGGATTCGGGCGCTTATTTTATCGGACGGGCTTTCGGCAGGCATAAGCTGTGGCCGGAAATCAGCCCGAATAAAACGGTCGAAGGCGCGTTTGGCGGTGTGCTGTGCGCTGTTATTGTCTCAGTCCTGTTTTTCTTTTTTACCGATATCGGTATCAGCCTCGGGCGGATGGTCGCCTCTACGGTCGTGCTGTCTATTTTCGGCCAGATTGGCGATTTGGTGGAATCCGCTTATAAGCGGCATTATGGCGTAAAGGATGCCGGGAATATTCTTCCGGGGCACGGTGGTATTCTGGATCGTTTTGACAGCTTATTATTTGTGTTGCCGCTCATCCATTTTTTAAAAATGATTGCAGCAAGGTGATATACGAGGGGGCGTATAAATATGAAACGGATTAGTCTTTTAGGGGCAACCGGCTCCATCGGCACGCAAACGCTGGATGTCATCCGGAATCACCCAAATGAATTTAAACTGGTTTCTTTTTCGGCAGGAAGCAATATAAATTTAACAAGGAAAATCATTTTGGAATTTCAGCCTGAATTCGTCTCAGTTGCTGGAAGAGAAGACTGCGTACGGTTGAAAAATGAATTTGGGGATGCTGCCGCTTTTTCATACGGGGAAGAAGGGCTAATCGAAGCGGCTGTTTATAAGGGAGCCGATCTGCTTGTAAATGCGGTTCTCGGGAGTGTCGGCCTTTTACCGACGCTTAAAGCGATCGAAGCAGGGAAAACGGTTGCTATCGCCAACAAAGAAACGCTTGTGACAGCCGGCCACCTTGTGTTGGAAGCAGCCGAAAAGGCCAAGACGGAAATTCTTCCGATCGACAGCGAACATTCGGCTATATTCCAATGTTTGCAAGGGGAAAATAGAAATGAAATCGAGCGTCTCATTATCACGGCGTCCGGCGGCAGTTTCCGAGACTATACAAGGGAACAGCTGATGCATGTGACCGTCAAGGATGCGCTGAACCACCCAAATTGGTCAATGGGTGCAAAAATTACGATCGATTCGGCAACAATGATGAATAAGGGCCTTGAAGTCATTGAGGCGCATTGGCTGTTCGGCCTTCCTTATGAAAAAATTGACACGGTGCTCCACCGCGAAAGCATTGTGCATTCTTTGGTGGAATTCCAGGATTTTAGCGTGAAGGCGCAGCTCGGCACGCCCGATATGCGGATTCCGATCCAATACGCCCTCAGTTACCCGAACAGGATGGAGCTTCCGGATGCAAAGCGCCTTGATTTGGCGGAAATCGGCCGGCTTCATTTTGAAAAAATGGACGAGGATCGTTTTTACTGCCTGAAGCTGGCTTATGAAGCCGGCAGGATAGGCGGATCAATGCCGGCTGTGCTGAATGCGGCCAATGAAACGGCTGTAAATGCCTTTTTGCAAGAAAAAATTCCGTTTTTACAGATTGATCAGTTGATTGAAAAGGCACTTGCAAGGCATAATGTAATTAAACACCCTGATTTGGAAACGATCCGTGCGGTTGATGCTGAAACGCGCGCCTATGTAAGTTCGCTTATTTAAACTGCGGATTGTTATGCATGTTGATCTTCCGGCCAGAGGCAGAAATTATTTTTAAAGTAAGGTGGTATTCATTTGACAACAGTAATAGCCTTTATTTTGATTTTTAGTTCGCTTGTCATTTTCCATGAAGCCGGGCATTTCTTCGTAGCAAAAAGAGCCGGAATTTTGTGTCGCGAATTTGCCATCGGCTTTGGCCCGAAGATCCTTTCCTTTAAGAAAAACGAAACGCAGTATACGATCCGTCTGCTCCCGATCGGCGGATATGTCAGGATGGCAGGGGAAGATCCTGACATACCGGAATTGAAACCCGGGCAGCGGATCGGGCTTTTGCTCGATGATAATGAAACGGTCGAAAAAATCGTGGTAAACGGGAAAGACCGGTATACCGGGCTGCGCATGATCGAGACGGAATCGGCTGATTTGGAGCATGCACTTGTGATAAAAGGCTATGAAGAAGGGGACGACGAGAACCTTCAAACGTTTAAAATAAAAAGGGATGCCGTGTTTGTGGAAGACCGTACGGAAATGCAGATTGCGCCGTGGGACCGCCAGTTTGCATCCAAATCTTTGGGAAAACGGGCACTGACGATTTTTGCAGGGCCGTTTATGAATTTTGTGTTGGCGGCGATTGTGTTTACGATGATGGCGATTGTTCAGGGCGTTCCGGTTTCCGATCCGGTACTTGGGACTGTAGTAAAGAATAGTGCAGCCGCTCAGGCCGGCCTCCACAAAGGGGATACGGTGATTAGCATTGACGGAGCGGAAATTTCCACTTGGAATGATATTGTAGAAGTGATCCAGAAGCATCCGGATGAAGAAATCACCTTTACAATTGAACGCGGCGGTAAAACGATGGATATTCCGGTAACGCCGAAAAGTGTGACGGTGGATGGCAAATTGATCGGCAGGATCGGGGTAAACAGCCCGGTTGACCATTCTCCGTTGAAAGTCGCCACTTACGGCATTACGCAGACGTATGTATGGACGGTGGAAATTTTTAAATTGCTCGGCCACCTGATTACAGGCGGATTTTCGATTGACGCGTTGTCAGGGCCGGTCGGCATTTACAAATCTACGGAGACAGTTGCCAAATCTGGCTTGATTTATCTCTTTAAATGGGCCGGGCTTTTAAGCATCAATATCGGGATCATGAACCTGCTCCCGCTGCCGGCTTTGGACGGCGGAAGGCTACTGTTTTTCGGGATTGAAGCTTTAAGGGGCAAACCGATTGACCGGCAAAAAGAAGGGATTGTCCATTTTATCGGCTTTGCGCTTTTAATGCTGTTGATGATTATCGTCACCTGGAACGATATCCAAAGGTTTTTCCTCTAGAATCTTATGCGGGCTGTTGATGGCCATCGCCGTTTTCGTTTCACTTTCCTGGTGCACGGCTTACGCTATTCCATGGATCATCGCGAATGCCGCGGATAAAACATGACTGCCATTGTCATCCGTAAAAATGATAAAATTTTCCAATCGGGCAATCGCCTATAGTTGATTGCCTGAATCTTATTGAAAACTGAATATAGGAGTGCGATTGTATGAGACAAAGTAAGATGTTTATTCCGACACTGCGGGATGTGCCTGCTGATGCCGAAATTAAAAGCCACCAGCTGCTTCTTCGTGCCGGATACATACGGCAGGTTGCAAGCGGCGTTTATACGTATTTGCCGCTGGCTAGAAATGTATTACATAAAATTGAAACAATTATCCGCGAAGAAATGGAAGCAATTGGCTCGATGGAACTGCTCATGCCGGCGCTGCAGCCTGCGGAATTATGGCAGGAATCGGGGCGTTGGTATTCGTACGGCCCTGAACTGATGCGGCTGAAGGATCGCCACGAACGTGACTTTGCGCTCGGTCCGACGCATGAAGAAGTCATTACAAGTCTCATTCGCGGCGAAATCAAATCGTACAAACGGCTGCCGCTTTCTTTATACCAGATCCAAACGAAATTCCGCGATGAAAAAAGGCCGCGTTTCGGTTTATTGCGGGGCCGCGAATTCGTCATGAAAGATGCGTATTCTTTTCATGCCGATCAAGAAAGCCTAGATGAAACGTATAACGATATGTACCGTGCCTATTCGAATATTTTCTCTAGGTGTAAACTCGATTTCCGCGCCGTATTGGCCGACTCGGGGGCAATCGGTGGGAAAGACACGCAGGAGTTTATGGTGCTTTCTGAAATCGGGGAAGACACAATTGCGTATTCCGATGCATCCGATTATGCGGCCAATATCGAAATGGCGGAAGTAAAAACGGTTTATACGAAGCCGGACAAACCGGAAAAGCCGCTTGAAAAAATCCCGACACCCGGGCAAAAGACAATCGCCCAGATCGTGGATTTCCTGAAAGCAGATCCTGTACAATGCCTGAAAACGTTAGTGCTGAAAGCGGATGACGAATATGTCATCGTGCTTGTGCGCGGCGACCATGAAGTGAATGAAATCAAAGTGAAAAACCTCCTCGGAGCCGAAACAATTGAGATGGCCGATCCGGAAATCATCAAAACGTTGATGGGGGCGGATATTGGTTCACTCGGCCCAGTCGGCGCCCCGGAAAACATCCGTATTCTTGCGGACAATGCCGTCCAGTATGTTGTAAACGGGATTTGCGGCGCCAACGAAAACGACTACCATTACATCAATGCCAACCCGGGGCGCGATTACCGTGTTGATTTGTACGGCGACCTCCGCAATATCCAGGAAGGGGATCCGTCGCCGGACGGAAAAGGAACGATCCGTTTTGCCCGCGGCATTGAAGTCGGTCATATTTTCAAACTCGGCACAAAATACAGCGAAGCGATGCACGCCGCCTTTTTGGACGAAAATGGCAGGGAACAGGTGATACTGATGGGCTGTTACGGGATCGGCGTTTCCCGCACATTAATGGCAGTCTGCGAACAGCATAACGATGATAAAGGTTTGGTATGGCCTGTCAATCTTGCACCGTTTGAAGTCCATCTAGTGCCGGTCAATATGAAAGATGAAAAACAAGCCGGGCTTACTGAAAAGCTCTATACGGAATTGCAAAAGCAGTTTACGGTTTTAATGGATGACAGAAATGAACGACCGGGTGTTAAATTTGCAGATTCCGATTTGATTGGGCTGCCGACCCGTGTAACGGTCGGGAAAAAAGCATCGGAAGGGATTGTAGAAATCAAGGTTAGAAAAACCGGCGAAGTGCTGGAAGTAAAACAGGAAGATTTGTCCGGCACCATTGCCAATATTCTTGCAAAACTTGCGTAATGGAATTGATCTGGGGCATCGGCTTTCCGGCCGGTGCTTCTCTGTTTATATTCGCGGCTGGCAAGATTTATACATGCTAGAATCGTTGAATTATCGTTATAGTTTTTTTAAGATGTTTACGAGGCTAACTTTAATGGATGGGAGAGGAAAACATGATTGAAAATCCCGCCGAAAAGAAAGAAAGGTTTCAAATTTTGCTGCAGCAGTTGAAACTGACGGACGACGGGCTTTACAGCCATTTTCAAAACGGGGAAATTGAAAAGCTTGTCGTGGAACGCCAGTCGAAACGATGGCACTTTTATTTTTTATTGGAAAAAATCCTTCCTATTGAAGCGTATTTACAGTTTTCAACCCGGCTGTGCCAAGCTTTTCAGCATATTGCAAAGGTCAGTTTTTCTATCCGGACGAAAGATGCATCTTTCAAGCCTGGGCTTGTAGCAGACTATTGGAACGCCTGCCTTCGGGAGTTTGAAGGCATGTCGCCGATGCTCTTGTCTTTATTGTCGGAGCAGGTGCCGAAAGTAACTGGCAATAAATTTACCTTAACCGGCCGGAATGATCCGGAAGCGAGGACATTAAAACAAAAATACGGGGGGCTGATTACCGGTTTTTACGAACGGGCAGGCTTCCCGAAGTTAATGTTTGATGTGGAAACCGCACCTGTACCGCAGTCTTCCGAAGAATATGCAAAATTTATGGAAGAAAAGAAAAAAGAAGATGAGGAACGGGCGAGGCAGGCGGTTCTGGAAATGCAGAAAAGCATGTCCGAAGACCGTAAGCAGGATGCGCCTGAAGATGAAGGCCCGCTGATGATCGGGCTGAAAATCCCGGATGATGACGAAATCCGCAGCATTTCGGAAATTGTGGATGAAGAAAGGCGCATTACGGTGGAAGGATATGTTTTTGACGTTGAAACAAAAGAACTGCGCAGCGGCCGGACGCTTTTGCAGCTGAAAATGACAGACTATACGAGCTCTATCCTTGTGAAAATGTTCTCGCGCGATAAAGAAGATGCCGCCCAGTTTGCCCGCCTGAAAAAAGGCATGTGGCTCAGGGCGCGCGGCAGCATCCAAAACGATACATTTGTGCGCGATTTGGTCATGATTGCGAATGACATTTGTGAAATTGCCCCGCATGTACGCAAAGATACAGCCTCGGAAAATGAAAAGCGCGTCGAACTCCATCTCCATACGCCGATGAGCCAGATGGACGCCGTTACTTCTGTCAGCGACCTTGTGGCTCAGGCGAAAAAATGGGGGCATCCGGCCATAGCGGTCACGGACCATGCCGTAGCGCAAAGTTTCCCGGAAGCTTACAGCGCCGGCAAAAAGAACGGTATTAAAGTGATTTTCGGCCTTGAAGCCAACCTCGTTGACGACGGGGTGCCGATCGCTTATAACGATGCCCATGTGAATCTTGATGAGGCGACATATGTTGTGTTTGACGTCGAAACGACAGGGCTTTCCGCCGTCTACGACACCATTATTGAAGTGGCAGCCATTAAAATTAAAAACGGGGAAGTGATTGACCGTTTTGAACGGTTTGCCAACCCTGGGCACCCGCTCTCAAATACGATCATTGAGCTGACGAACATTACCGATGAGATGTTAAAAGATGCGCCGGATATTTCGGTAGTGCTGAAAGAATATCACGAGTGGATCGGCGATGCCATTTTGGTTGCCCATAACGCTTCGTTTGATGTCGGCTTTTTAAATGTGGGCCTGCAGAAAATCGGTTTGCCGAAATCGAACAACCCGGTTATTGATACGCTCGAACTTGGCCGGTTTTTATACCCGGATTTTAAAAACTACCGGCTGAATACGCTCGCGAAAAAATTCAATGTCGAACTGACCCAGCATCACCGCGCGATTTACGATACGGAAGCAACCGGGCAGATTTTCCTGAAGATGCTGAAAGACGCACGCGAAAGGAATATCGAATACCATGACCAGTTTAACCAGTATATGGGCGAAGGCGGCGCATTTAAACGGGCGCGCCCGTCCCACTGCACCCTGCTTGTGCAGACGCAGGAAGGCCTGAAAAACTTATTTAAACTGATTTCGTTATCGCATATCGATTACTTTTACCGCGTGCCGCGGATTCCGCGTTCACAGCTGCAAAAGTACCGCGACGGAATTCTTGTCGGGTCCGGCTGCGACAAAGGCGAAGTTTTCGAAGGGATGATGCAGAAAGACCCGGCAGAAGTTGAGGAACTGGCACGCTTTTATGACTTTCTGGAAGTGCATCCGAAAGAAGTGTATGCGCCCCTTATTGAACAGGAACTTGTCCGCGATGAAAAAGCGCTCGAAGAAATCATTGCAAAGATCGTGAAACTTGGCGAAAAATTAAATTTGCCTGTCGTTGCGACAGGCAATGTCCATTATTTGAATCCGGAAGATAAAATCTACCGGAAAATCCTGATCAGCTCCCAGGGCGGCGCGAATCCGCTCAACCGGTATGAGCTGCCGGATGTCCATTTCCGTACAACGGATGAAATGCTGGAATGCTTTGCTTTTCTCGGCGAAGAAAAAGCGAAGGAAATCGTCGTTTATAATACGCAGAAAATCGCGGATTTAATCGGGGATGTCAAACCGATTAAAGATGATTTGTACACGCCGAAAATTGAAGGGGCGGAAGAAGAAATCCGCGAGCAGAGTTATAAGCGAGCAAAAAGCATATACGGTGATCCGCTGCCGGAGATTGTCGAGGACAGACTTGAAAAAGAGCTGAAAAGCATTATCGGCCACGGGTTTGCGGTCATTTATCTGATTGCCCATAAGCTTGTAAAAAAATCTTTGGACGACGGATACCTTGTCGGTTCGCGGGGGTCGGTCGGTTCCTCATTGGTCGCAACCATGACGGAAATTACCGAGGTCAATCCGCTCCCGCCACATTATGTCTGCCCGAACTGCAAGCATTCCGAGTTTTTCGATGACGGTTCCATCGGTTCCGGCTTTGACCTGCCGGATAAAAACTGCCCGAACTGCGGGGCAAAATACAAAAAAGACGGCCATGATATCCCGTTTGAAACGTTCCTCGGCTTTAAAGGGGATAAAGTCCCGGATATTGATCTGAACTTTTCCGGCGATTACCAGCCGCGCGCCCATGCTTACACAAAAGTTTTGTTCGGCGAAGACTTCGTATACCGGGCGGGGACGATCGGCACCGTTGCCGAAAAAACGGCATACGGTTATGTAAAAGGGTACGCACAGGACCATAATATCACCTTCAGGGGTGCTGAAGTCGACCGGCTTGTCCAAGGCTGCACCGGCGTCAAACGGACAACCGGCCAGCACCCGGGCGGCATCATCGTTGTTCCTGATTATATGGACATTTATGATTTCACGCCGATCCAGTATCCGGCCGATGACAGCAGCTCTGATTGGCGGACGACGCATTTTGACTTCCACTCGATCCACGATAACATTTTAAAGCTCGATATACTCGGGCACGATGATCCGACCGTCATCCGCATGCTACAGGATTTAAGCGGTATCGACCCGAAAACAATTCCGACCGATGATCCGGAAGTCATGAAAATTTTCAGCGGAACGGAATCGCTCGGGGTGACGGAGGAGCAAATCATGTGTAAAACCGGCACACTCGGCATTCCGGAATTTGGAACAAAGTTTGTGCGGCAGATGCTCGAAGATACAAAGCCGACGACGTTTTCCGAACTCGTCCAGATTTCGGGGCTTTCGCACGGCACGGATGTATGGCTCGGCAATGCGCAGGAACTGATCCAAAACGGGACATGCACCCTTCCGGAAGTGATCGGCTGCCGGGACGATATTATGGTGTACTTGATTTATCAGGGCCTTGAGTCTTCCCTTGCCTTTAAAATAATGGAATCGGTGCGGAAAGGGAAAGGGCTGCAGCCGGAGATGGAAGAAGAGATGATCAAGCAGAATGTGCCGAAATGGTATATTGAATCGTGCAAAAAGATCAAATATATGTTTCCGAAAGCCCACGCCACCGCATACGTCCTGATGGCGGTCCGGATTGCTTATTTTAAGGTGTACTATCCGCTTTTATACTATGCAACTTACTTTACGGTTCGGGCGGAAGATTTTGATTTGGACGCGATGATCCACGGTTCAAACTCGATCCGGGCGAAAATTAACGAGATCAACGCAAAAGGGATGGATGCGTCGGCAAAAGAGAAAAGCCTGCTGACGGTATTGGAACTGGCGCTTGAAATGTGCGAGCGCGGCTTCCGCTTCCAGCCGATTGATTTGTACCGTTCGGAAGCGGACAAGTTTGTCATCGACGGCGACTCGCTTATTCCGCCTTTCAACGCCATTCCGGGCCTAGGCACAAACGCGGCTGTCAATATTGTAAAAGCGCGTGAAGAAGGCGAATTCCTGTCAAAAGAAGATTTGCAAAGGCGCGGGAAAGTATCGAAAACGATTATGGAATACCTTGACCAGCACGGCTGCCTAGAATCGCTTCCGGAGCAAAACCAATTATCCCTGTTTTAATAGACTTTATTCGAAAAAAGTATAATCTTTTTCAAATTTGCATTTTCAAGTATGTTATGGTATAGTCTTTTATGGAAATACTACTGATAAACTCTCGTGTAAAAGAGTGGGGCGTAACCCCGCTCTTTCGTGTTTTAAATCGGAACTTTTCAGGAGGTCAGCATGAGTAAAGTCGTTGAAGTGGTGGAAGAACTTGCATCCCCGATTGCGGAAGAACTCGGCCTTGAACTGGTTGATATCGAATATGTAAAAGAAGGAAAAAGCTGGTTCCTTCGTGTCTATATTGATAAAGAAGAAGGTGTGGATATCGAGGAGTGCGGGCTTGTAAGCGAACGCCTCAGCGAAAAGCTGGATGAAGTTGACCCGATTCCCCATAATTATTTTCTTGAGGTTTCATCACCGGGTGCCGAACGCCCATTAAAAAAACAGCGGGATTTTGAACGCGCTGTCGGCCGGAGCGTTCTCGTCAAAACTTATGAGCCGATTGACGGGGAGAAAATATTCCAGGGAAAACTGATCGCTTTTCAGCCTGATTTATTAACATTAGAATGTAAGGTGAAAACAAGAAAAGTCGAAAAGGAAATCCCGTTTGAAAAAGTGGCCCAGGCGCGACTGGCCGTTGAATTTTAAAGCGTAAATGAAAGAAGCGGTTCATCAGCAGTAAAAGCTCCAAAAAATGAAGGGGGACCAAATTTCCATGAGCTCAGAATTGGTAGATGCTCTTACAATGCTTGAAAAAGAAAAAGGGATTTCGCGGGAATTGCTTGTCGAAGCGATTGAAGCCGCCCTTGTCTCGGCATACCGCCGCAACTTTAACCAGGCGCAGAATGTAAGGACGGATTTGAACCTTGCAAACGGCACAATCCGCGTTTTTGCCCGTAAAGATGTTGTAGAAGAAGTTTTCGATTCAAGGCTTGAAATATCGCTTGAAGACGCCAAAAAAATTAATCCATCGTATGAAATCGGGGATGTTGTCGAAATCGAAGTGACACCGAAAGATTTCGGCCGGATTGCGGCACAAACCGCGAAACAGGTTGTGACGCAGCGTGTCAGGGAAGCGGAACGGGGAATCATTTACAACGAGTTCATCGACCGCGAAGACGATATTATGACAGGGATTGTGCAGCGGAAAGACGCGCGTTTTACGTATGTCAGCCTTGGAAAAGCCGAAGCATTGCTGCCGCCGGGCGAACAGTCGCCGAATGAAGCGTACAATCCGCACGACAGGATCAAAGTGTATATCACAAAAGTCGAAAAAACCACGAAAGGTCCGCAGATTTTCGTTTCACGGACGCACCCGGGTCTATTAAAACGGTTGTTTGAATTGGAAGTCCCGGAAATATACGACGGGACAGTTGAAATCCGCTCCGTGGCCCGCGAAGCAGGAGACCGCTCGAAAATTTCCGTTTATACTGACCGTCCGGATGTCGATCCCGTCGGGGCATGCGTCGGTCCTAAAGGGGCGCGCGTGCAAGCGATCGTTAACGAACTTCATGGCGAAAAAATCGATATCGTAAAATGGTCGGACGATCCGGTCGAGTTTGTCGCAAATGCATTAAGCCCTTCAAAAGTGCTTGATGTCATTGTGGATGAAAAAAATAAAGCGACGACTGTCATCGTCCCGGATTACCAGTTATCGCTTGCAATCGGGAAACGCGGCCAGAATGCAAGACTGGCGGCGAAACTGACAGGATGGAAAATTGATATTAAGAGCGAAACGGACGCAAGGGAAACAGGCATTTATCCGCGCCCGGAAACTTTTGAAGGAGAAATGCCGGCTGAAACGGAAGAAACGCTGGATCCCGTTCTAAATAAAGAAACGGCCGAATTCCATGCTGCGGAAGAAGAAACCGGACTCCATGCGAAAGAGGAAAAAGTGCCTGAATTTGATGAAAAAGATGATGAAATCGAATAAGGAGTGAGGACGATGGCGACACGTAAGAAAATTCCGATGAGAAAATGCGTTGCAACGGGAGAAATGAAACCGAAAAAGGAAATGCTCCGTATTGTCCGTTCCAAAGAAGGGGAGATTTCAATCGACCCGACCGGGAAAAAATCCGGAAGAGGCGCCTATCTTTCAAAAGATGAGGAAGCCGTGCTTTTGGCAAAGAAAAAAAATATTCTCGCAAGCCATCTCGGCGCTGCGATAGAAGATTCCTTTTACGATGAAATATTGGCGTTTATCCAAAAAGAAAAAAAGGAGAATAAACAAAAACTATGAACGGAAACCGGGCGATGTCCTTTTTAGGCCTTGCCAACCGGGCAGGAAAAGCCGTTTCGGGAGAGGAGCTCGTTCTGAAAGAGGTTCGGTCGGGCCGGGCAAAGCTTGTATTATTGTCAAAAGATGCCTCATCCAACACGTCGAAAAAGGTTTTAGATAAATGCCGTTTCTACAATGTGCCTGTACATTTTGTTGAAACGAGAGAAACACTTGGGAAAGCCATCGGGAAAGAGGCAAGGGTTACAGTGGCGGTTTGCGACCGCGGTTTTGCGGAAAAACTTGCCGAACTGCTCGATGAATCATAGGTGGGGGTGACGACATGAGCAAAATACGTATTTACGAGTATGCGAAAGCTCATCATACTTCAAGCAAGGAAGTCATATCGAAATTAAAACAAATGAATATAGAGGTATCCAATCATATGTCGATGATCGATGGGGAAACTGTAAGTAAGCTGGATGCTTTCTACAGCGGAAAGAAGCAACATTCGGACGGGAAAAAACAAAACGTACAAAAAGCGCCTGCAAAACGTGAAAGGAATGAAAAAGCCGAGAAAGCACAGCCTGAAGGCCGCGAACACCATGAAAAGAGCGGAAAACAAAGGCAGAAAAACGGGAATCACGGAAACGGCAATATGAAAAAGCAAGCGCGTGAAAACAATGTGAAACCTTTCAACAAGCAAAAGAAAAACAAGAAAAATAAAAATGCCAAACAACAGCCACAGCCTGCCCAAAAGAAAAAGGAACTGCCTGAAAAAATTACGTTCACCGAATCGCTGACAGTGGCGGAACTGGCGAAAAAGCTGAACCGTGAGCCGTCCGAAATTATTAAAAAATTGTTCCTATTGGGCGTTGTGGCAACGATCAACCAGCAGCTCGACAAAGACGCAATCGAGTTGATTGCCTCGGAATACGGCGTGAAAGTCGAAGAAGAAGTTGTCATCGACCAGACGGATTTGGAAACGTATTTTACGGAAGACCGTGAAGAAGACCTTGAAGTCCGCCCGCCGGTTGTCACCATTATGGGCCATGTCGACCATGGGAAAACAACGACACTTGATTCCATCCGCCACACGAAGGTCACTGCAGGGGAAGCAGGCGGCATTACACAGCATATCGGTGCGTACCAGGTCAAAATTGATGGTAAAAAAATTACGTTTTTGGATACGCCCGGTCATGAAGCATTTACGACGATGCGGGCGCGCGGGGCGCAGGTAACTGATATTACGGTTCTTGTCGTCGCGGCTGATGACGGCGTGAAGCCGCAGACTGTGGAAGCAATCAACCACGCAAAAGCAGCAGATGTGCCAATTATTGTTGCTGTCAATAAAATTGACAAACCGACGGCTAATCCGGAGCGGGTCATGCAGGAATTGACAGAATACGGACTGATTCCGGAAGATTGGGGCGGCGATACGATTTATGTCCCGATTTCCGCTTTAACGGGGGAAGGAATCGATAACCTGCTTGAAATGATTTTACTTGTCAGCGAAGTGGAAGAACTGAAAGCCAACCCGAACCGGCGTGCGCTCGGCTCAGTCATTGAAGCGCGCCTTGATAAAGGCCGCGGCCCTGTTGCAACATTGCTCGTGCAAAATGGCACGCTGCATGTTGGCGATCCGATCGTTGTCGGCCATACTTACGGGCGTGTCCGCGCAATGGTCAATGACCTCGGACGCCGTGTAAAAGAAGCCGGCCCGTCCACGCCGGTCGAAATCACCGGCTTGAATGATGTCCCTGAAGCGGGCGACCGTTTTGTCGTATTCGAAGACGAGAAAACCGCGCGCCAAATTGGGGAAGCCAGAAAACAGCAGGCTGTCCAGGCGCACCGCAACGAAACGGCCCGCATCAGCCTTGACACCTTGTTTGAACAAATGAAACAAGGGGAAATGAAAGAATTAAATGTCATCGTAAAAGCGGATGTGCAAGGTTCTGTTGAAGCGCTGACCGCAGCCCTGCAAAAAATTGATGTGGAGGGCGTCAATATTAAAGTCATCCATACAGGGGTCGGTGCGATCACTGAATCCGATGTGGCGCTCGCCTCTGCGTCCAACGCGATTATTATCGGGTTTAACGTCCGCCCGGATGCCAATGCAAAACGTGCGGCCGAAACGGAAAAAGTCGATATCCGCCTGCACCGCATCATTTATAAGGCGATCGAAGAAATTGAATCGGCGATGAAAGGGATGCTCGATCCTGAATACGAAGAAAAAATCATCGGTCAGGTCGAAGTACGGCAGACGTTTAAAGTATCCAGAATCGGCACAATTGCCGGCGGCTATGTAACCGACGGGAAAATTACCCGCGACAGCGGCGTCCGCGTCATCCGCGACGGCGTCGTCATTTACGAAGGCGAAATCGATACGCTGAAACGGTTTAAAGATGATGTGAAAGAAGTCAATCAGGGGTACGAATGCGGCATCACCATTAAAAACTTTAATGACATCAAAGAAGGAGATGTCCTCGAGTCCTTTATCATGGAAGAAGTAGAAAGGGCATGATTGGCAGCGTCCGGTGCGAATTTCACATCCATGATGCCCATTCGCTGAAAGAAAAACGGGCGGTTTTGCAAAGGATGCTGACACGTCTGAAGCAAAAATACAATGTCGCGGCTGGTGAAATGGATTTCCAGGATGTATGGCAGCGGACCATGATTGAGGTAGTAACGGTCGCATCAAGCCAGGCCAAGGCAGAAAAAGAATTGCAGAGGGCGATCAAGTTTCTCGACTCTTGCCCGGAGTGGGAGCGGCTTGAAACGAATTTTGAATGGCTATAAATGAGGTGTGAGTGATGAGTCTTCGTGCGAGCAGGGTTGGCGAGCAAATGAAAAAAGAGCTGAGCGATATCATCGGCAGAAAATTAAAAGACCCGCGCGTCGGCTTTGTGACAGTCACCGATGTGGAGGTCACAGGCGATCTGCAGCAGGCAAAAGTGTTCATCACCGTTTTGGGCGATGATGAGAAAAAGAAAGAAACACTTGCCGGCTTGGAAAAAGCAAAGGGATTTATCCGGTCGGAAGTGGGCAACAGGATCCGGCTGCGCAAAACGCCTGAACTGTTTTTTGAAATCGATGAATCCATTGAATACGGCAACCGCATTGAAACATTGATTAAAAAGATTCATGACAGTGAAGAGTGACCATTGTTGGAAACTGATTGCAGCCGAAAACGGGTTCAATCGGTTTCCTTTTTTTAAGCTTTGTTTGGGGAATATTTTTCCATCACGGAGTTAAGGAGCCACATGGTAAAAGCAGCCCTTGCATAGCTGCGATAAGTATCAGGAAGGAAGTGAAATCATGGATGGGATTCTACCGCTGTGGAAACCGGCAGGGATGACTTCGCATGATTGCGTTTTTAAAATCCGGAAACGATTAAAAATAAAAAAAGTAGGCCACACCGGCACGCTCGACCCGGATGTGGAAGGGGTGCTGCCGGTCTGCATCGGACGAGCAACGAAAATTGCCGAATTTCTCACAGATGCCGGCAAAACGTATGAAGGAGAAGCAACAATCGGTTTTTCAACCACGACGGAAGACGCATCCGGAGAGACGGTAGAAAGAAAAGAAATCACCCGCCCGATCCCCCGTGAAGAAATTTTGGCGGTTTTCGCATCGCTAACCGGCCGCATAACGCAAACGCCCCCAATGTTTTCGGCGGTAAAAGTGAACGGGAAAAGGCTTTATGAGTATGCAAGGCAGGGGATCGAAGTGGAGCGGCCTTCAAGGGAAGTTGAAATTTACAGCCTCGAATTATTGGACCAGCGAGAAATCTTTGAAGGCCCGCTCGTGTCTTTCCGATTTCGCGCATCCTGCAGCAAAGGGACTTATATCCGTACCCTTGCTGTCATGATGGGCGAAAAGCTCGGCTATCCCGCCCATATGTCGAAGCTTTCAAGAACGATGGCGGGGAGTTTTTCAAAGGAACAGTGCTTCACACTTGAAGAGGTCGGTAAGTATGCAGAAGCCGGTATGGCGGAAAAATTGCTTTTCCCGATGGAAGCGGGGCTGAACCATTTGCCGAAATGGGAAATAAGTGATACATTAGCAGAGAAAGTAAAAAACGGCGCAGTATTGGAAAAAGGTGCACATTGGCAAAATGGCGGCGGCATCATGGCATTATTTCACCGCCATAAAATTATGGCAATTTATCAACCCCATCCCAAGCGGCCCGGCTTTATCAAACCGGTAAAAGTGATCAGAAATGATCTTTCAAATTTTTAATATTCCCGCATTCCCTTGTGTGAATCCGGATTTCGCGGGTACAAAAAATTTAACAGAGCCAAACTGAAAAGGGAAAAGGTGAGAAACATTGAAAGTATTGACGGTTCATCATCCCCATTCCTTCCGCCCCGGCGATTTTCCCCCGCTTGCAATCGCTTTGGGCTATTTTGACGGTATCCACCTTGGCCACCAAAAAGTGATCAGGACAGCGAGGGAAATTGCGGAGCAGAACGGCTGGAAAAGCGCGGTAATGACATTCGAGCCCCATCCTTCTGTTGTACTTGGGAAAAAAAAAGAAGGAATCGAATTGATCACACCGCTCGGGGATAAAATCAAATTGATAGAGGCACTCGGCATAGACTATTTATTTATCGTACGGTTTACCTCCAGCTTTGCAAATCTTTTGCCGCAGCAATTTGTCGATCAATATTTGGCCGTGCTGGGGGCCAAACATGTTGTGGCCGGTTTTGACTATACATACGGCAAGTTTGGCAAAGGGAATATGGGAAACCTGCCGGAATACGCAAACGGACGTTTCGCGATTACAACAGTCGGGAAAGTCGTACTTGAAAATTCGGAAGAAAAGGTCAGCTCGACTTTAATTCGGACAAAAATAAGAGAAGGAAAAGTCAGGGACGTGGAACGCTTGCTTGGGCGCTATTATGAAATCAAGGGGGTCGTCGTCCACGGGGAAAAAAGGGGCCGTCAGCTCGGCTTTCCGACCGCAAACATCCAATTGTCCGATCCGTATATGCTTCCCCCGAACGGCGTTTATATTGTGCAAATGATGGTCGGGGATGTCTGGCATAACGGCTTATGCAGCGTCGGGTACAACCCGACTTTCAAAAATCCGGACGAATACGAAAAAACGACTGAAGTGTATTTGCTGGATTTTTCCGAGACGATTTACGGGGAAGAAGTTATTGTCAGGTGGCTTCGACGGATCCGTGAAGAGAAGAAATTTGACCGCGTGGAGGATTTGATTGAGGAAATGAAAAGGGATGAGCAAGCCGCAAGAAGCTACTTTGAAAAATATTGAACTTCCACTTGTGTTTTGGTTTAAAAAGTAGTATTCTATTACAGTAACAGTAACAGGAACCTATGCTTGGCAGTGCGACCCACCGACGCCTGCTCGGCACAAGGGGATTGAAGTTGAGGAGGTGAACAGTATGGCGATTTCAAAAGAACGTAAAAATGAAATCATCAACCAATTTAAAATCCACGAGAACGATACCGGTTCTCCGGAAGTGCAAATTGCTGTATTGACGGAAGAAATCAACAAATTAAACGATCATTTGCGTGTCCATAAAAAAGACCATCATTCCCGCCGCGGTTTGATGAAAATGGTTGGGAGACGGCGTAATTTGTTGACTTATCTGCGCAATAAAGATGTGCAGCGTTACCGTGAATTGATTAACCGGTTAGGCTTGCGCCGATAAATAAAATGCAGGTTGCAAAAAAGCGGGATCATTCCCGCTTTTTTGCAATGTTTATATCTCCCCTTTTCTCCGCCGCCGGATGTATCCGAAGCGCTGCCTGGTTTCTCCTTCCCATCCTGGTGCGGCCTGTACATACATAGCAATACGATTTGATTCTCTAATATGAATCATCACCCCATGCTTATCTTTAGATTGAATGTGAAACAATAGTAAGAAATAAGAAAGGAGAATTTTTTCTATATGGCACAGGACAAACACATATATACGATAGACTGGGCCGGTCGTCCGCTCACTGTGGAAATCGGCCAGCTCGCGAAACAGGCGAACGGCGCCGCACTTGTCCGCTATGGCGAAACCGCTGTCCTCAGTACGGCAACCGCCTCAAAAGAACCGAAAAATGTAGATTTTTTTCCGTTGACGGTAAACTATGAGGAACGCTTATACGCTGTCGGGAAAATCCCGGGCGGTTTCATTAAACGGGAAGGGCGCCCGAGTGAAAAGGCGATCCTTTCAAGCCGTTTGATTGACAGGCCGATCCGCCCGCTGTTCGCCGATGGTTTCCGTAATGAAGTGCAGGTCGTCAGCATGGTGATGAGCGTCGACCAAGATTGCACGCCGGAAATGGCGGCTATGCTTGGTTCCTCTCTTGCGCTGAGCTGCTCGGATATTCCGTTTGAAGGCCCGATTGCCGGCGTCATTGTAGGAAGGGTTGACGGCCGGTTCGTCATTAATCCGACGGTTGAACAGATGGAAAAAAGCGACATCAATTTAACCGTTGCTGGTACAAAAGATGCCATCAACATGGTTGAAGCCGGCGCCAAGGAAGTGCCGGAAGAAGTGATGTTGGAAGCGATCATGTTCGGCCATGAAGAAATTAAACGCCTGATTGAATTCCAAGAAAAAATTATTGCCGAAGTCGGAAAAGAAAAAATGGCTGTGGAACTGTTTGAACTCGATCCGGAACTGGTGGAAAAGGTCAGCTCCATGTGCCGGGAAGACATGGTGAAAGCGATCCAGGTGCATGAAAAGCAGGCCCGCGAAGAGGCGATCAAAGCGGTCAATGACCGGGTGCTTGAGCAGTTTGAGGCTGAGGAAGCCGACGAAGAGACGATAAAACAGATTAAGCAGATTCTGCATGATATCGAAAAAGAGGAAGTCCGTAAGCTGATCACTGTCGATAAAATCCGCCCGGACGGCCGCAAAATCGATGAAATCCGGCCGCTTTCCTCCGAAGTGGGCGTTTTGCCGCGCACGCACGGCTCGGGGCTGTTTACCCGCGGACAGACGCAGGCTTTAAGTGTTTGTACATTGGGCGCTTTAGGTGATGTGCAAATTTTGGACGGACTTGGCATTGAAGAATCGAAGCGCTTTATGCACCATTACAATTTCCCGCCGTTCAGTGTAGGAGAAACCGGGCCGATGAGAGGGCCGGGACGTCGCGAAATCGGGCACGGGGCATTGGGAGAACGCGCCTTGGAACCGGTCATTCCGGATGAAAAAGAGTTCCCGTACACGATCCGGCTTGTTTCTGAAGTTTTGGAGTCGAACGGTTCCACTTCGCAGGCAAGCATCTGCGCTTCCACCCTTGCAATGATGGATGCCGGGATTCCGATTAAAGCACCTGTTGCCGGGATTGCAATGGGGCTTGTCAAAAATGGGGAGCATTATACGATTCTAACGGATATCCAGGGTATGGAAGACCATCTTGGTGACATGGACTTTAAAGTTGCCGGGACCGCAAAAGGCGTTACTGCGCTACAAATGGATATTAAAATCGACGGATTGTCAAGGAAAATTTTGGAAGAGGCGCTGCAGCAAGCCAGAAAAGGCAGGATGCAGATTCTCGATCATATGATGTCGACAATATCGGAAACGCGTGACCATCTGTCCATCTATGCACCGAAAATTTTAACGATGACGATCAATCCGGATAAAATCAGGGATGTCATTGGGCCGAGCGGCAAACAAATCAATAAGATTATCGACGAGACAGGCGTCAAAATCGATATTGAACAGGATGGCACGATCTTTATATCGTCAACGGACGAAGAAGCAAACAACAAAGCGAAGAAAATCATCGAAGACATCGTCCGCGAAGTGGTTGTCGGCCAGGTTTACCTTGGCAAAGTGAAACGGATCGAAAAATTTGGTGCGTTTGTTGAAATTTTTAATGGGAAAGACGGCCTTGTCCATATTTCGGAACTTGCGGAAGAACGCGTGCGCAGAGTGGAAGACGTCGTCAAAATCGGCGATGAAATTTTGGTGAAAGTGACGGAAATTGACAGTCACGGCCGCATCAACTTATCCCGCAAAGCGGTATTAAAAGAACAGCGCGAGAAAAAAGAGCATAAACCGCGATGAAAGTCAGGGAACCCTGGCTTTTTTTATTTGTGCTGCGCCTCCGTTCTACGTCTCCCTTTTTTTTCATATTTTTTAAAAGAAGGGGGAAAATAACGTGAATAAAGCAAAACACTTGATTGCAGTTGCCTTGATTGCTATTCTAGCATTGTTGCTTGTGGAAAATCCGCTGTCGGACCAATACATACGTGAACGCCCTGCCATTACGGCACAGCAAAATCAGTTATATGCAAAAATTGAACAAGCCGCAAAACGTTATTCCCGCCCTCCTGAAAATGCGCGGATTGATCCGGTTTGGAAGGCGATTCCCGGCTACAACGGAGTAGAAGTGGATAAAAGGGCATCTTACGAAAAAATGAAGAAAGACGGGCGTTATGATGAACGTAAGTTGGTGTTTAAGCAGATTCCCCCGGCCATCCACTTAAAAGACCTGGACGCCGCCCCTGTCTATACGGGAAACCCGGACAAACCGATGGTCGCATTTTTGATCAATGTTGCCTGGGGAAACGAATATTTGCCGGATATGCTAAAAACTTTAAAAAAGTACAATGTCCATGCTACTTTTTTCTTAGAGGGAAGATGGGCAAAAGAAAATCCGCATCTTGCCAATATGATTGTAAGCGGGGGGCATGAAATCGGAAACCATTCCTATACCCACCCCGATTTAAAAACTTTATCGGCAGCCCAGGTCAGAAAACAGTTGGAACAGACGAACCGCGTCATTGAAGCGATAACAGGAGAAAAAGTGAAATGGTTTGCACCGCCAAGCGGGAGTTACCGGGATGAAGTCGTGAAGCTCGCAAAGTCTATGGATATGGGGACGATCATGTGGACGGTCGATACGATCGATTGGCAAAAACCGGCTCCCGATGTGATTGTCCAGCGCGTTATTTCCGAAGCGCGCGGCGGTTCGCTGATCTTAATGCATCCAACCGCTTCAACGGCAAAAGCGCTGGAACCGATGATATTGCAGTTAAAAAAGAAAAATTTAAAAATCAGCACCGTTTCAAAAGTGCTTGACGAAGAAAGAATCATTAAAAGTGAAGATGGAAAATTTATAAGCGGTGAAAATGAACGCCGCTCCAGTTCTGGAAATTTTGACAGCGACTGAAATGCATGAGCAGGGAGGCACATACATGATCCAGAAATACACTTGCAAAAACGGCTTAAGGATTGTGCTTGAAGAGATTCCAACCGTCCGTTCGGTTGCAATCGGCATTTGGATCGGCACGGGCTCGAGAAATGAAAATGAAAAAAACAACGGGATTTCCCATTTCCTTGAGCATATGTTTTTCAAAGGGACAGAAAAAAGAAGCGCGAAGGACATTGCAGAAGCCTTCGATTCGATCGGCGGCCAGGTGAATGCTTTTACCTCGAAAGAATATACCTGCTATTATGCAAAAGTACTTGATACGCATGCGCCGATTGCGCTCGATTTATTGGCGGATATGTTCTTCCACTCCACCTTTTCGGAAAAGGAAATGGAACGCGAAAAAAGTGTCGTCAATGAAGAAATCAAAATGTATGAAGATACGCCGGATGATATTGTCCATGATTTGCTCGGCAAGGCTGTATACGGGGACCACCCGCTTGGCTATCCGATTTTAGGGACGGAAGAGACGCTGGCATTGTTTACGAGCGATGACCTCCACCAATACGTTTATGATATGTACACGCCTGACCGTGTTGTCATATCGGTTGCCGGGAATGTCGGTCCGTCGTTTATCAAAGACATCGAAGCGCTTTTCGGATCATACGAGGGCGGAAATGTGAAACGCCGGGGCGAGGCGGCAGTATTCCATACGAATGACCTTGCGCGCAAAAAGGAAACGGAACAGGCCCATTTATGTTTAGGGTTTGAAGGAAAGGCGATCGGCAGTGAAGATATTTACGATTTGATCGTATTGAATAATATTCTGGGCGGCAGCATGTCCTCCAGGCTTTTCCAAAATGTGCGCGAACAGCGGGGGCTTGCATATTCCGTATACTCTTACCACACTGCTTATAAAGACAGCGGCATTTTAACGATTTACGGCGGAACAGGCGCATCTCAGCTGGACGAACTTTTTGACACTGTACTGGAAACGCTCAAGACGCTGAAAACAAAAGGAGTAACGGAAAAAGAAGTGCAGAACAGCAAAGAACAGTTAAAGGGGAGCCTGATGCTCAGCCTGGAAAGCACAAACAGCAGGATGAGTCGCAACGGGAAAAATGAACTGCTCCTGAAAAAGCACCGCTCGCTTGATGAAATGATTGAGCAGATTGACCGCGTGACGGTGGAAAAAGTGAATGCCTGCGCGCGGCAAATTTTCTCGGACCGCTATTCGGCGTCACTCATCAGTCCGGACGGAAAATTGCCGGGCCGCCTTTCTTAAAACCGGCATATCCCTCCCCTGTTGGACATAAAATGGAAACAGTCCATCTAGAAAGAAGGGGAAATATGCGGCTCAGCGAACTAAGCGGCAAGGAAATGGTCGATTTTAAAAAAGCGGAGCGGCTCGGGGTATTGGGGCAGACCGACCTGGAAATTGATGAAAAATCCGGGAAAGTCGAGACCCTGATTATTCCGGTCGGAAGGCGTTTTAGGAAACAGGCGTACGAAATCCGTGTTCCGTGGAACCGGATCCGGACAATCGGCGCGGACATGATTATTTTGGAGGTTCCTGAAAACCAATACAGTTATTAAAAGGCAAAGAAAAGCGCCGGGGTTTTCCCGGCTTTTTTCTTTGCCTTTTTTCACAGAAACCATGCCCGTGTCATAAGATATGGGGAAATCACCCAATGATCATTCACAAAAGAAGGTGAAGCCGTTGTTGACAGGACTGCAAATTGCGATTATTGGCGGGGATGCGCGCCAACTGGAAGTGATCCGTAAACTGGCGGATCTGGACGCGAGAATCTCACTAATCGGTTTTGAACAGCTGGATTTTGTATATTCCGGCGTCACAAAAGAGAAATTTAAAGACATCAATTTTGCCGAAATGGACTGTATCATTTTACCGATTACTGGAACTGCCGGCGACGGGAAAATAGAATTAATTTTTTCGAACGAAGAGGTCGTTTTGACGGAAGATATTTTGGTGGAAACACCACCGTATTTCACGATATATACCGGCATCAGCAATGAATATTTGAATCAGCTTGCCAAAAAAGCGGATCGCCGCCTCGTCAAATTGTTCGAGCGGGATGATGTCGCGATTTACAACTCCATCCCTACTGTTGAAGGGACAATCATGATGGCGATCCGGCATACCGAATTCACGATTCACGGCTCCAATGTCGCCGTCCTTGGTCTGGGAAGGGTCGGCATGAGCATTGCGAGAGCTTTTCATCACCTCGGGGCCCGTGTCAAAGTCGGTGCGAGAAAAAGCGAGAATTTGGCCAGGATTACGGAAATGGGGCTTAAACCGTTCCATTTGAAACAGCTGGAGCAGGAAGTGAAAGATATCGACATCTGTATCAATACGATTCCGCACCTTATCGTCAATGCTTCGGTGATTCAAAAAATGCCGGCGCATACGCTCATTCTTGATATTGCTTCAAAACCGGGGGGCACGGATTTCCGATATGCCGAAAAGCGCGGTATTAAAGCATTGCTCGCGCCGAGCCTGCCGGGGATTGTTGCGCCGAAAACAGCCGGCCGGATTCTCGGAAATGTCCTTGCGCAGCTGATTGAAGAAGATGTATTAAAAAGAAAGGAGTCTTTATGATGGGTTTGAAAGGAAAAAGAATCGGGTTTGGATTAACCGGTTCCCACTGCACTTACCAGGCCGTTTTCCCGGAAATAGAGAAACTCGTGGCGGCAGGGGCGGAAGTCATTCCAGTTGTGACGCACACAGTCAAAACAACGGACACGAGATTCGGCAAGGGATCGGAATGGGTGGAAAAAATCGAAAAGATAACCGGCCGTAAAGCAATTGATTCAATCGTTGAGGCTGAGCCGCTCGGGCCAAGCATTCCGCTCGACTGTATGGTCATTGCGCCGCTGACCGGTTTTACAATGAGCAAACTCGCCAATGCCTTGACGGATTCGCCCGTATTGATGGCCGCAAAAGCTGCGCTCAGAAATTTGAAGCCTGTCGTGCTCGGCATATCGACAAATGATGCATTGGGATTAAACGGTGTCAATTTGATGCGGCTGATGGCAACGAAAAACATCTATTTTATTCCTTACGGCCAGGATGACCCCGACAAAAAGCCGAACTCGATGGTTGCGAGGATGTCGAGCCTGCTTGACACCGTTTCGCTGGCGCTTGAGGGCAAACAAATCCAGCCCGTCATTATCGAGCGCTTCCGCGACGGGAAATGATCAATGTACGGAAACTGAGCGGAAAAATAAAAAAATTAACACGGCACAGCAAGACATGTGATACAATAAAAGCTATAAAGATGAATTAGGTTTTGTATCTGGAAGGGGAATGCTGAATGGCGAATACAGCAGGTTATCACGTAGCAGTTGTCGGTGCAACCGGTGCAGTCGGCCAGCAAATGGTCCAAACATTGGAAAACAGGAATTTTCCAATTAAAAAATTAACGCTTTTATCTTCCTCACGCTCCGCCGGTAAAAAAATGGCCTTTAAAGGTGAAGAAATTACAGTACAGGAAGCGGTGCCTGAAAGCTTTGAAGGAGTGGACATCGCCCTATTCAGCGCGGGGGGAAGCGTCTCGAAAAAATTTGCGCCTGAAGCTGTAAAGCGCGGTGCCATTGTCATAGATAACACGAGTGCATTCCGTATGGAAAAAGATGTGCCACTCGTCGTACCGGAAGTAAACGAAGAAGATATTAAAAAACATAACGGCATCATTGCCAACCCAAATTGTTCAACGATCCAGATGGTCGTGGCGCTGGAACCGATCCGCAAACAGTTTGGCCTGAAACGGGTCATCGTTTCCACTTATCAGGCGGTATCCGGCTCGGGGGCGGCCGCGGTCAGGGAACTGAATGAGCAGACGAAAACATTGCTCGAAGGCGGGTATTATGAGCCGCAGGTGCTGCCGGTTAAAGGCGATAAAAAGCATTTCCAAATTGCTTTTAATGCCATTCCACAAATTGACGTGTTTACGGAGAACGGCTTTACATTTGAAGAAATGAAAATGATCAACGAAACGAAAAAAATTATGCATATGCCGGAGTTAAAAGTATCCGCAACATGTGTGCGCATTCCTGTCGCTACCGGCCATTCGGAATCTGTTTATTTTGAAACCGAAAAAGAAGGCGTAACGGTAAAGCATATCCAGGAAGTACTGGAGCCGGCACCGGGTGTTGTGCTGGAAGACAAACCGGAAGAGCAAATTTATCCAATGGCGATCAATGCGGTTGGCAAATATGACACTTTTGTCGGGCGGATCCGCAAAGATCCGGATGAAAGCAACGGATTCCACATGTGGGTTGTTTCGGACAATCTGCTGAAAGGGGCCGCCTGGAATTCCGTGCAAATTGCGGAAAGCCTCATCAAGCTTGGACTCATTTAATTGTACGCAAGTTAGGCTAACCATTTTGCGGCTTAGGTGATAAGATAAAGAGGAAGCAAAGTTTCCGAATGATGCCGGGTTTTTTGCATAAGGCCCAGTTTGCCGGGTATTCCATAAAAAGCAGGCAAGACATTCCCTGTTAAAGAGTGTGGGGTAGGATTCTGCGCTTTGCCGGCAGAGCAGTAAACTGCACGGGGCCATAAAACCGGGCGATTTGCCAAGTAAATCACACCCGCTATATGCTGGAATAGTTGCTCTTATTCTTAAGTTGACGATAGAGGTGTTCATAATTGAAATTAATTGTCCAAAAATTCGGCGGTACATCCGTACGGGACCATGATGCAAGAATGCATGCCAAACACCATGTGGAAAAGGCGCTTGAAGAAGGCTATAAAGTGGTCGTTGTTGTTTCCGCGATGGGCCGTAAAGGCGAGCCGTATGCAACAGACACGCTTCTGTCTCTCGTCGGCGCATCCGAAACGCTTTTAAACAGGCGCGAACAGGATTTGCTTTTGTCCACCGGCGAAATTATCTCAAGCCTTGTGTTTACCAATATGTTAAAGGCGCACGGCATAAAAGCCTGCGCCCTGACCGGTGCCCAAGCAGGCTTTCGCACAAACGCCGAGCACACAAATGCAAAGATCATTGACATGAAGTGTGACCGTGTGCTGCGTGAATTGGAGGATCATGATGTAGTTGTGGTTGCCGGGTTCCAGGGGGCGGCAAAAAACGGTGATGTTACAACGCTCGGACGCGGAGGCAGCGATACATCCGCAGCTGCGCTTGGGGCGGCGCTCCATGCTGAGTGGATTGATATCTTTACCGATGTGGAAGGCATTATGACAGCCGATCCGCGCATTGCCGAAAACGCGCGAAAACTTCCGGTTGTTACCTATAACGAAGTTTGCAATATGGCGTATCAGGGGGCGAAAGTGATCCACCCGCGCGCTGTTGAAATCGCGATGCAGTCAAAAGTACCGATCCGCATCCGCTCCACCTATTCTGATGATGTCGGAACGCTTGTAACATCTTTAAACCACCGCCAGAAAGTCGGAACTGATATAAGGGAGCGGACGGTTACAGGGATTGCGCACGTATCAAATATCTCACAGGTGAAAGTCTTTGCCAAAGACGGCCAGTACGACCTGCAGACGGTTGTATTCAAAGCGATGGCGGCGGAAAATATCAGCGTCGATTTTATCAATATTTCTCCAAACAGCGTCGTTTATACGATTTCGGAGGATGTGGCAGATCGTGCCGAAGCGGTGTTAAAAAAATTGGGGCACAAGCCGATCATTGAGCGGAACTGTGCCAAGGTGTCGATTGTCGGCGCAGGTATCGCAGGAGTGCCGGGCGTAACGTATAAGATTGTTTCGGCACTGTCCGAAAAAGGGATCCGTATTTTGCAGTCCGCCGACAGCCATACAACGATTTGGGTGCTCGTGATGCAGAAAGATCTCGTCGCTGCTGTAAACGCCCTTCATGATGCATTTAATTTGGAAAGTGAAACATACAATATCCAAGCGTAAAATTTTGGCAAGTTTCCTTGCCGATACAGTTTCAAAGGCTGCGGCGATTGCAGCCGGATGAAGGAGTGTAAGTATGAGTCGTTTCGGAAGAGTTTCAACCGCAATGGTTACGCCTTTTGACCATAAGGGGAATCTGGATTTGCAGAAGGCAGCCCAGCTTGTCAATTATTTGATTGAAAACGGGACAGAATCACTTGTCGTTGCCGGGACAACGGGAGAATCTCCGACATTGTCCCCTGAAGAAAAAATTGCGCTTTTCAAGCAGGTTGTGAAAGCTGCAGGCGGCCGTGTACCGGTGATTGCGGGGACAGGAAGCAACAACACATATGCTTCGATCGAATTGACAAAAAGGGCGGAAGAATGCGGTGTGGACGCCGTGATGGCTGTGGGCCCGTATTACAATAAACCGAATCAGGCCGGTATGTATGCGCATTTCAAAGCGATTGCCGAGTCCACAAGCCTTCCTGTCGTCATTTACAATATCCCGGGCAGGTCGGTTGTCAATATCGAACCGGAAACCATCATTGAGCTTTCCCAAATTCCAAATATCGTTGCGGTAAAAGAGGCGAGCGGGAATTTGGATGCGATGGCGCAAATCATTGCCCACACTCCGGATGATTTTGATTTGTACAGCGGGGATGACGGCCTGACAATTCCGGTGCTTTCAATCGGCGGTTCCGGGGTCATTTCTGTTGCTTCCCATGTTGCTGGGCCGGAAATGCAGGAGATGGTGCAGGCCTTTTTGGCCGGGAATGTGCGAAAAGCCGCCCAATTGCATCAAAAGCTGCTTCCGCTGATGCGCGGCTTATTTAAGGCGCCGAATCCGGTGCCGGTAAAAACAGCCCTGCAAATCAAAGGGCTGGATGTTGGCGGTGTACGCCTGCCGCTTGTCCCGTTGACAAAAGAAGAGCGGGAGCAAATCCACCGCCTGCTGGATGATCTCCGGCGGTAGAAGTACAGGGTTGTCCCAAAAGTCAGTAATTGACTGGGGGCGTCCCTTTTTTTATGCATTGAGATAACGTGACATTCGCGAGACTCCAGCGGGAATAGTAAGCCAGGCGAGCCTCCCCGTGCCGGGATAACTAACGAGAGAGAGCTCGCGGATGCCGCGGAAATCGTGCTAAGCGAATTTCATGCCTAGATATCGTTCTATGATGTAAAAATGTTTCGCTGCCAAATGTCGAGCTTGTGAATAATTTGTCGATTGAAATATCCTCTCCTGTTCATTGACCAAATATGCCCTTTTCGGTTAAGCTATACATAAGAGAAAGGAACGGACAGTATTTTATGATTGGGCAACAGCGCCCGTTTGGATAGGTTTTGGGACGGTACAATTGAATAATCGGTGCTAGCTTTTATACGGACGGCCATTGGGCTTTTTTGAAACGGAAGATGGCGCAGAGCCAGTCGCTTATTTTTTTATGCCGTAAAATAGAGCCGAAAGTGGCGCGGACGAATAAACAGGCCCGGTAATCCTATAATCTATCGGTAATAGAAGATGATTCCTGCTCTGCAATTTTTTTGGACAACATGGGAGGAATAGTGATTTGTTTAAAGGAAAAAATGATCCAATAAAGGTTATTCCTTTAGGAGGAATTGGAGAAGTCGGAAAGAATTTGTATGTGGTGGAAATCGGCCATGATATTTTTGTGCTCGATGCGGGCCTGATGTTTCCGGAGGATGAAATGCTCGGCATTGACATCGTCATTCCGGATTTTAGCTATTTACTTGAAAATAAGCACCGCATCAAAGGCATTTTTTTGACGCACGGCCACGAAGATGCCATCGGGGCCCTTCCTTACATCCTGATGAAACTGCATGTGCCTGTTTATGCAACGAAGCTGACCATCGCGCTTGCGAGAGAAAAAGTAAAAGAAGTCAGATTGAAAAAGAATATCCTATTTACGGAAGTCGATGCGGACAGCGTCTTGCATTTTGATTCGGCGGATATCCGCTTTTTCAAAACTACGCACAGCATTCCGGATTCTGTCGGGATTTGTATTTCAACACCGGAAGGGAATATCGTCTACACGGGCGATTTTAAATTTGACCAGGAAGTTACCGGCCATTACCGTTCGGATATCGGGAAAATGGCGAAAATCGGCGAAGAGGGTGTGCTGCTTTTGTTGTCAGACAGCACTGAAGCGGAACATCCAGGTTTTACCACCCATGAGTCGGCTGTTGCTGAAGAAATTACAAATGCTTTCTATGAAGCGAAAGGCAGAATCATTGTAGCCAGCTTTGCTTCAAACTTAATCAGGGTTCAGCAAATCCTGGATGCGGCGCATATCACGGGCCGTAAAGTCGCTTTTGTAGGAAATTATTTAGAAAAAATATATAAAATTGCTTTAAAATTAGGATATTTAAAAACGCAGACAGAAGACCTCATTATTCCTGTGCAAGATATTTCGAAATACCGTGATGATGAGCTCGCGATATTGACGACGGGCAGCCAGGGCGAGCCGTTTTTGGTACTGCAGAAAATGGCGAAGAAAGCCCATAAGCAGATTAACATCCAAAAAGGGGATACCGTATTATTGGCGACAACACCTTCCCCGGGATTGGAACTATTTATGACAAAAACGATTGATATGCTGTACCGCGCCGGCGCCGAAGTTTACTCGAGCAAACGGAAAATCCATGTGACAGGGCACGGCTGCCAGGAAGATTTAAAACTGATGCTGAATCTGATGAAGCCGAAATTTTTTGTGCCGATCCAGGGGGAATACAGAAGCTTGTACGCCCATGCAAAACTGGCGCATCAAATCGGCATTCCGAAAGAATCAGTCATGATTTCAAGCAATGGTGAAGTGCTGGAATATAAGCACGGAAAATTTTCGGCCAGCGGGCGGGTTGCTTCTGGCAATATTTTAATTGACGGGATCGGCGTCGGCGATGTCGGCAATATTGTGCTGCGCGATCGCCGCTTATTGTCCCAGGACGGCATTTTAATAGTCGTCGTCACACTTGATAATAAACATAAAAAAATTGCCGCCGGGCCTGAAATTATTTCGCGCGGGTTTGTATATGTACGCGAATCCGAGAAATTAATCAGCGACTCGGCAAGCCTCGTAAAAGAAGTGGTGGAACAAAATACATCCAAAGATTCGTTTGACTGGACGAGTATTAAACAGGATATCCGCGACCATCTCAGCTCATTTTTGTACGAACAAACGAAAAGGCGCCCGATGATTTTGCCGATTATTATGGAAGTCTGAAGGGCCGGCCCCGCTTTCAAGAAACCGATGCGGGGCTGTTTTGTTGAATGAAAATGCTTCAGAAGCAAATAATAAGGCGGAAAGGCGTTTATGCCCTTACATTAATAATTAAAGGGGTTAAAAAAATGAGCGATGAGCAATTGCCGAATAAAGAAGAACGGAAAGAAGAAAACCAATCTTCCACGCTTGTTGAAAAAATCCAGCAGCTCGGCCAGACAAATGTTCCGCAGCTGCCGCAGGATTCTAATATCCACTGCCTGACCATTGTCGGCCAGATTGAAGGGCATCTGCAGCTTCCGCCCCAAAATAAAACGACAAAATATGAACACATCATTCCCCAGCTTGTAGCCATTGAACAAAACCCGAAAATTGAAGGGCTTTTGGTGATCCTCAATACAGTTGGTGGGGATGTGGAAGCAGGGCTGGCGATTTCCGAAATGCTCGCTTCCATGTCGAAACCGACTGTATCCATCGTGCTGGGCGGTGGGCATTCGATCGGCGTCCCGATCGCCGTATCGTGCCGGTATTCTTTCATCGCGGAAACCGCCACGATGACCATTCACCCGATCCGGCTGACCGGCCTTGTCATCGGTGTTCCGCAAACATTCGAATATTTGGATAAAATGCAGGAAAGGGTCATTAAGTTTGTCACGCGTCATTCAAAAGTGGACGAAGAAGTTTTTAAAGATTTAATGTTTGCAAAAGGAAACCTGACAAGGGATATTGGAACGAATATTGTCGGCCAGGAGGCGGTCAAGTACGGGCTGATTGATGAAGTGGGCGGCATCGGCAAAGCTTTGGAAAAATTAAACAGCCTCATTGAAACAATGCGGAACAAAAAAGAGGGGCTGATCCAATGATTCTCCATACGATGATGCCACATGAACTCATGTTTCCGGAAGAAGCGGGCTTTAGCCATTTTGAAACGTTAAATGTCCAAGGCGTTCCGGTTTTGGCCGAGCAGCTGGATGAAGGGTACCGGATTGTCAGAATCCTCAGCACGAATCCGTATGATTTCCTGCGGCCGGGATTGGCCCCTGGAAATGTGGTCCGGCATGCTGGGTTTTAAAACAAAACTGATATGGGATATGCTATAATATGTACAAGAAAAGCAGCCGCCATTGGCTGCTTTCTTACCATAGGTATCCGGGTATTTTTTTACGGAAAAATTTCGTTTGACTTGTTGAAGGTGATGAAATGGCAAAAAAGAAGAGGCGCAGAAGGAAAAAAGCGGCTGAACAAATAAAAATAGATTTAAAGTTTGAGTTAATCGGTCTCATTATCTTCGTGCTGGGCATTTTTACGCTGTATGACATCGGCAAAACAGGGACCACTTTCATCCTGTTGTTCCGCTTTTTTTTCGGCCAGCTGTACTGGATTGCCGTTTGCGGCCTGATGGTTCTTTCCGGTTATTTGATGATTAAAAGGGAGTGGCCGAAATTTTTCTGCGTCCGCATAACCGGGTTTTATCTATTATTTGCCGGCACCCTCCTTTATTTTCACGTGCGGCTCATCGAAGCTTTAGCCAATGCGCATGAATTATCCGGAAACAGTGTGATCATGAATACGCTCGGCATATGGCATAAAGATGAACAAGTTTGGTGGCAAATTGTGCTCGGGAGGGATGTGCACGGCAATCTCTTCGGCACCCGGCTTGGCGGCGGCATGACGGGCGCGGTTTTATACGCGGCATCGCATTTTTTATTCGATGCACTCGGGACAAAAATCCTCTGTGTTGTGCTTGTAATGATTGCCTTCATGTTCTTGACCGGCAAACCGCTCAGCCCGTTATTGGAAAAATCGCTGGAAAATCTCTATGCATTTTTCAGGAAACAATGGGCACAATCTAAAGAGGAATTTTCAAATTGGAAGGATGGAAAAAGGAAAAAGAAAGAGAAAAAGCGGCAGAAAGAGCAGGCGCAGCAAAGCGGTTCTGTCCCTTCCAAAATACAAGAGGGAGGAAACGGGCAGCAGGCTGCGGTCATTGAAGAAACCCCCCCGCCGATTATTTCAAGTTTTACGGAACAATATGAAGGGGAAACCGGGCAGCCGGATCAGCAGGTTCATGAAGCGCCTATTGAAGAAACGGATGAGGATCATTCCCCTCCTATAAAGTTTACGGAATATGAAAATGAAGACTACCAATTGCCGCCTATTACGTTATTAAAAAGGCCGCGGGCTGCGGACCAAAGCAGCGAGTATAAAGCCATCCATGCAAACGCGGCAAAACTTGAGCGAACGTTCCAAAGCTTCGGGGTAAAAGCGCGTGTCACACAGGTACATTTGGGTCCTGCCGTTACAAAATACGAAGTGCATCCAGATGTGGGTGTAAAAGTAAGCAAAATTGTCAGCCTGAGCGACGATATCGCTTTGGCCCTTGCTGCAAAAGATATCCGCATGGAAGCGCCGATCCCTGGGAAATCGGCGATCGGGATCGAAGTGCCGAACAGGGAAGTTGCCGTCGTGTCGTTAAGGGAAGTGCTAGAAGGAAAAGAAAACAATCCGGCATTAAAACTTCAAATTGCTTTAGGGCGCGACATCACGGGACAGGCGGTTTTGGCCGAATTGAACAAAATGCCCCACCTGCTTGTTGCGGGCGCTACAGGAAGCGGGAAAAGCGTGTGCATCAACGGCATTATTACCAGCATTTTAATGCGTGCCAAACCGCATGAAGTAAAGCTGATGATGATTGACCCGAAGATGGTGGAGCTGAATGTATACAACGGCGTCCCGCATTTGCTGGCGCCTGTTGTCACGAACCCGAAACGGGCTTCCCAGGCGCTGAAGAAAGTCGTCAATGAAATGGAGCGCAGGTATGAGCTGTTTTCGCATACAGGAACGCGCAATATTGAAGGGTACAACGACCATATGAAAAAAATCAATATCGAAACCGGGGACAAGCAGCCGCTTCTGCCATATATCGTCGTGATTATTGACGAACTGGCCGACTTGATGATGGTGGCATCAGGCGATGTCGAAGACTCGATCACAAGACTTTCACAAATGGCGCGGGCTGCCGGCATCCATCTCATTATTGCAACCCAGCGGCCGTCCGTTGACGTCATTACTGGCGTCATCAAAGCCAATATTCCGTCCAGGATTGCCTTTGCGGTTTCATCAGCAACTGACTCGAGGACGATTTTGGATATGGGCGGTGCCGAAAAACTGCTCGGAAGGGGCGATATGCTTTTCCTCCCGGTGGGCGCTTCCAAGCCGATCCGCGTGCAGGGCGCATTCCTTTCCGACGAGGAAGTTGAAGAGGTCGTTGATTTTGTTATATCCCAACAAAAAGCCCAGTACCAGGAAGAAATGATTCCGGAAGAGAACCAGGATCAGCCGGATGATTTTGAAGATGAGCTGTATGATGATGCCGTCCTCTTAATCTCGGAAATGCAGACCGCATCCGTTTCTATGCTGCAAAGGCGTTTCCGGATCGGCTATACAAGGGCGGCAAGGCTGATCGATGCGATGGAAGCGAGAGGTGTAGTCGGGCCGTATGAAGGGAGCAAACCACGTGCCGTTTTAATCCCAAAACCGTCGGAAGAACAAAGCTCGTGATGCATTTTATTCCCTATCCGGACGCTATCCGAATGATAAAAAGGCAGCGTGACTTTTTTCGACAAAAAAACAAATTTATGTTTATTTCACCAATAAAAAATGATATATTAATTTCGTTAAGTAGGATAACGGGAAGAAAAGCTTACGCAGTTATCCGCAAAAAATTATCCCAGGGGGGACTCAAGTGAAAACGCGCAAATTTGGTTTAGCTCTCGCTATCGTACTGGCAGTAGGGACGCTTCTCGCTGCGTGCGGTTCGAACAGCGGCAATTCAGGCAGCGGAAATAAGGACAAGTTCACCGTTGCCCTGGTAACAGACACGGGCGGCATTGACGACCGTTCTTTTAACCAGTCTGCATGGGAAGGCCTTCAGCAATTCGGCAAGGATAACAACATGACGCAAGGGAAAAACGGTTACGACTATCTGCAATCCAAATCGGATGCGGATTACACGACGAACTTAAACACAGCGGTCCGTAACGGTTTTGACCTTGTTTACGGGGTTGGCTATAAACTCCAGCCTGCGATTGAAAAAATTGCCGATCAGCGCAAAAATACAAATTTTGCGATTATCGACAGTGTTATCACCGGCAAGAAAAATGTTGCAAGCATTACATTTAAAGAGGAAGAAGGCTCTTTCCTTGTCGGGGTTGTGGCCGGCATGGCGACAAAATCCAATAAGATCGGATTTATCGGCGGTACTGACAGCGACTTGATCAATAAGTTTGCAGCGGGCTTCAAAGCCGGCGTAAAAGCCGCCAATCCAAAAGCGGACGTGCAAATCCAGTATGTCGGTTCTTTTGATGATGCCAGCAAAGGGCAATCGATTGCTTCCGCGATGTATAAATCCGGCGTCGATGTCATTTACCATGCAGCCGGCGGAAGTGGCAAAGGCGTATTCACAGAAGCAAAAAACATTAAGCAGGACGATCCGAGCAAAAATGTCTGGGTCATCGGCGTTGACCGTGACCAGGCTGACGAAGGCCAGGTTACAGTGAAAGGCAAAGATTACAATGTAACGTTGACCTCGATGGTAAAACGAGTAGATAAAGCCGTGATCGATTTATCGACAAAGGCGAAAAACGGTAAATTCCCTGGCGGAAAAACAATTGTCTACGGTTTGAAAGAAGATGGTGTTGGTATTGCGCCGACACAGGACAATTTGACGCCTGAAATGAAAGCCGCAGTAAAAAAATGGACACAAAAAATCATTAATGGGGATGTTACCATTCCATCCAAATTAAAATAATTTTGCTAAGCCCACGGGACCGGTTTAATAACCGGTCCTGTATTAAAAATTTTAGTAAAATTAAAAATAATCACATTTTATCTGCATATCAAGGATTGATTCCCCCGCAACAATTACCTTGCCGCAGCAACCTTGCTGCCATTCTTTGTACAACCCAAATAAGGAGTGATAAAGGGTGGATTACGTAATAGAAATGCTTCATATTCGCAAAGAGTTCCCCGGAATTGTTGCGAACGATGACATCACCCTCCAGTTGAAAAAGGGAGAAATCCATGCACTGCTTGGAGAAAACGGTGCCGGGAAGTCGACATTAATGAATGTGCTTTTCGGTCTTTACCAGCCTGAAAAAGGCGAAATTCGTGTGAACGGAAAAAAAGTGGAAATCACTGACCCGAATGTGGCCAATGACCTTGGGATCGGGATGGTGCACCAGCATTTTATGCTCATTGACAAGTTTTCGGTTACCGAAAATATTATCCTCGGTAAAGAACCGAGAAAAAAAGGCGTAATTGACATCAAAAAAGCAGAACAGCAAGTGCGGGAAATTTCAGACCGTTACGGGCTGAAAGTGGATCCCCGTGCAAAAATATCCGATATATCCGTCGGCATGCAGCAACGCGTAGAAATTTTAAAAACGCTGTACCGAGGCGCCGATATTATTATCTTTGATGAACCGACGGCCGTGTTGACGCCGCAGGAAATCCGTGAATTGATCGGGATCATGAAGACGTTGATCAAAGAAGGGAAATCCATTATTTTAATTACCCATAAATTGAAAGAGATCATGGAAGTATGCGACCGCGTCACGGTGATCCGCAAAGGGAAAGGAATTGCCACATTAAATGTAAAAGATACGAATCCCCAGGAGCTGGCGCATTTAATGGTCGGACGTGATGTTATTTTTACGACAGAGAAAACAGAAGGCCATCCGAAACAAGCTGTGTTAGAGATTGAAAATTTGCATGTGAAAGATTCGCGCGGCGTTGAAGCTGTAAAAGGTTTAAACCTGCAGGTAAGAGCCGGTGAAATTGTCGGCATTGCGGGTGTCGACGGAAACGGGCAATCGGAGCTCATTGAAGCAATCACAGGCCTGAAGAAAGCGGAAAGCGGCGTGATCCGGCTGAACGGCAAGGATATTACAAATTTACGGCCACGGAAAGTAACAGAAGCCGGCGTCGGCCACATTCCTGAAGACAGGCATAAATACGGGCTTGTCCTCGACTTTACAATCGGGGAAAACATGGTGCTGCAAACGTATTACAAAATGCCGGTATCAAATAAAGGGATTTTAAATTATAAAGAAATTTACAAAAAAGCGAAGTCCATTATTTCTGAATTTGATGTACGGACACCGAGTGAATATACAAAAGTCCGGGCCCTTTCAGGCGGGAACCAGCAGAAAGCTATCATCGGACGTGAAATTGACCGTGACCCGGATCTTTTGATTGCGGCCCAGCCGACTCGCGGGCTGGATGTCGGGGCGATCGAGTTTATTCATAAACGGCTGGTCGAGCAGAGGGACCATGGAAAAGCCGTATTGCTTGTGTCGTTTGAACTGGATGAAATCATGAACCTTAGTGACCGGATTGCAGTGATATATGAAGGTGCCTTTATCGATATTGTGGATCCGAAGAAAACGACAGAACAGGAGTTGGGGCTCCTGATGGCGGGGCACAGAAAAGAAAAAGTAGGTGAACAATCCAATGTCTAACCGAACCCTGAACCTTCTTATACCTGTTATTTCTGTAATACTCGGCCTTCTTGCCGGGGCTCTCATTATGCTTGTCAGCGGCTATAACCCTGTGAACGGTTATATTGCGCTTTGGAACGGCGCTTTCGGCCAGGTCTTTTACATCGGGGAAACATTGAGGCTTGCAACCCCGTATATTTTTGCTGGTTTGGCGATTGCGTTTGCTTTCCGCACCGGGCTGTTTAATATCGGGGCCGAGGGCCAGCTGATTGTAGGGTGGATTGCCGCCGTCTGGGTAGGCATTGCTTTCGATCTGCCAAAAGCGATCCATCTGCCCCTTGCCATCCTTGCCGCTGCAGCCGCAGGCGCCTTATGGGGCTTCATCCCGGGGCTTTTAAAAGCGCGGCTCAGGGTCCATGAAGTCATCGTTACGATTATGATGAACTATATTGCGCTGTATAGTTCCAATTATTTAATCCGGAATGTGCTGTCAAAACAGCAGGATACAACGCCGCATATCCATCATTCGGCATCATTGGCATCACCGTTTTTCCAGAAAATCACGGATTATTCCACTCTACATAACGGCATCTATTTGGCTTTGCTGGCAGTAGTTGTAATGTGGTTTATCATCGAGAAAACAGCGCTTGGCTTTGAATTAAAATCTGTCGGGTTTAACCCAAACGCGTCCGAATATGCCGGTATGAATGTCGGCCGTAGCATCATCCTGTCAATGGTCATATCCGGAGCATTCGCCGGTCTGGGAGGCGCAATGGAGGGGCTTGGCAATTACGGTTTTGCCTTTTTGCAATCATCTTTTTCAGGAATTGGTTTTGACGGAATTGCCGTGGCGCTGCTCGGCGGAAATACGGCACTCGGTGTTTTGATTGCGGCCGTTTTATTCGGCGCATTGAAGGTGGGGTCGCTGAATATGCCGATTGATGCAGGCGTACCGAATGAACTCGTTAATATTGTCATTGCCCTGATCATTCTCTTTGTTGCATCCGGCTATATGATCAAATGGATACTGACCCGGCTGAAAAAGGAGGCGAAATAAGTGGATTTTTTAACAGCATTGGAAATTATCATATCAGCATCTTTACTCTCTGCGGCACCACTTATTTTCACCGCTTTAGGGGGCGTTTTTTCCGAACGCTCCGGCGTTGTGAATATCGGTTTGGAAGGTTTAATGATTATGGGGGCCTTTACCTCGATTGTGTTTAACTTGACGTTTGCAAAAACATTCGGGGCATGGACGCCGTGGCTTGCGTTGCTTGCTGCGATGGCCATCGGCGGTTTATTCGCGCTTATCCATGCCGTAGCATCCATTTCTTTTCGTGCGGATCAGACTGTCAGCGGCGTTGCCATTAATTTTTTGGCGCTCGGACTGGCGATGTTTCTGATTAAAAAAATATACGGAAAGGGTCAGACGGATACGATCCGAGAATATTTCCGCCAGGTCGACATTCCTGGTCTGAACCATATTCCGCTGATCGGCAAGCTGTTTTTCCAAGGTGTCACCTATCCTTCGTATATCGCTATTCTCGTCGCCTTTGCGGTATGGTTTATTATTTACAAAACGCCGTTCGGCCTGCGCCTCCGTTCAGTCGGGGAACATCCAATGGCCGCCGATACGATGGGGATTAATGTCACCAAAATGCGTTATCTGGCCGTCTTTTTATCCGGTGTATTCGGCGGGATCGGCGGCGCGGTATATGCGCAGTCGATCACATTAAATTTTAGTTCATCCACGATCTCCGGACAGGGCTATATGGCGCTCGCTGCTATGATTTTTGGAAAATGGAATCCGCTTGGCGCGATGGGTGCAGCTTTGTTTTTCGGCTTTGCGCAGAGTCTCAGCATTATCGGTTCCAATATTCCTTACTTGAAAGAAATACCAAGTGTTTTCCTGCTTATTGCCCCTTATGTGCTTACAATCCTGGCGTTGGCCGGATTTATCGGGCGTGCCGAAGCTCCGAAAGCGGACGGCGTCCCGTATATCAAGGGGGAGCGTTAGTGCTTCAAAACCGGCAACCGTTGCGGCAAAAGTTTTGCCGTAACGGTTGCCGATTTTTTATACGCGAAAAAGCTTGCCGGGACGGGCACGGTACCTGTATAGTAAAATTAATGCCACTTGCGGGTAAGAGATGGCTGGCAAAAGGGCATACTTTTATCACGGATTAAATACAGGCTGCCTGCTGAAGGAGGATCAATATGGCCATTGCAAAAGAGACGATTCGAAAAATGAAAGGGTACACATTACATACGATTAAAACGGACAAATACAAAACGAATACGCTTGTATGGAAAATGAAAGCGCCGCTTGATAAGGACACGGTAACATTGCGCGCCCTGCTTCTGAATGTCCTGCAGAGCAGCACAAAGCGGTATGATACGACAGCAAAGCTAAGAACATATCTCGACGAATTGTACGGTGCGAGTTTTTATGTCGATACAGCGAAAAAAGGCGAATATCATATTATCTCTTTCACAGTTGAAATCGCAAATGAAAAATTTCTGCACAATGCTGAACCGCTGTTGCAAAAGGGCATCCAGTTTCTGGCGGAAGTGCTGCTGAATCCGAATGCGGACGGCGGCCAGTTTGACCAGGCCGTGGTGGAAAAGGAGAAACGGGTGCTGAAACAGAGGCTGCAGGCAGTTTATGATGATAAAATGCGGTATGCGAACATGCGGCTCATTGAAGAAATGTGCAAGGGCGAACCGTTTGCCCTGCAGGCTAACGGCATTATTGATGAAGTGGACGCCATTACGCCTGAGTCGCTGTTTGCTTATTACCAACGAGCGATACAGGAAGATGAAATGGATTTATTTGTAACAGGCGATGTCGATGAAGGCCGCCTAGCCGCTTTTTGCGAAGCGCTCATCTTCCCGGACCGCGAAGCCACAACCGCTGCGGCAAGGACGCTGAGAAAAGTAGCTGAAGTCCGGAAAATAAAAGAATCCCAGGACATCCGCCAAGGGAAACTGAACATCGGCTACCGCACCAATATTGTGTTTGGCAACAGGGATTATTTCGCGATGCAAATGTTTAACGGCATATTCGGCGGTTTTTCCCATTCCAAGCTTTTCTTAAACGTCCGCGAAAAAGCTAGCCTTTGTTATTATGTGTCCAGCCAGATCGAGAGCCATAAAGGGTTAATGATGGTCATGAGCGGGATTGAATCCGTCAATTATGAAAAGGCGGTTTCCATTATTGAAAAGCAAATGGAAGCAATGAAAAACGGCGATTTCAGCGTACAGGAAATGGAACAGACTAAAGCCGTCATCCGTAATCAGCTGCTTGAGGCGACAGATACATCCCGCGGGCTCGTTGAAATTTTGTATCATAATGTCATTGCCAAAAAACAGATCGGCGTAGATGACTGGATCCGGGAAATTGAAGCGGTTGAAAAAGGGGAAATTGTAAAAGTGGCGGCGAAGATCGAATTGGATACAATTTACTTCTTATCCGGATCGGAGGGGAAATAATGGATACACAACGTTTTAGCCAGCTCGATGAAACACTCTATTTTGAAACGCTCGACAACGGTTTGAAAGTATATATCCTGCCTAAGCAGGGTTTCAATAAAACGTTTGTTACGTTTACGACAAAATACGGTTCTGTTGACAACGAATTCGTCCCGTTGGGGAAAAACGAGTTTGTGCGGGTGCCGGACGGGATTGCCCATTTTCTCGAGCATAAAATGTTTGAAAAGGAAGATGGCGATGTATTCCAGCAGTTCAGCAGGCAGGGTGCTTCAGCCAATGCATTCACGAGTTTTAACCGTACCGCTTATTTATTTTCCAGTACCGATCAAGTTATGAAAAATCTGGAAACTTTAGTTGATATGGTGCAAACCCCGTATTTTACAGAGCAGATGGTTGAAAAAGAAAAAGGGATTATCGGGCAGGAAATTATGATGTACAACGATAATCCGGATTGGCGGCTTTATTACGGAGTGATTGAAAATTTGTACAAAAACCATCCGGTGAAAATCGATATCGCGGGGACGGTCGAATCCATTGCAAAAATTACGGCCGAACAGTTATATGAATGCTACCGCACATTCTACCACCCGAGCAATATGCTGCTGTTAGCGGTCGGAAATGTTTCTCCTGAAGAAGTGATTTCTTTTCTCAAAAAAAACCAGGAGAAGAAAAAATATGAAAAAGTGCCTGAAATTAAAAGGCGTTTTCCGGAAGAGCCGATTGAAGCAGCCAAAAAAGAGCAGAAAATGCATATGAATGTGCAAATCCCGAAATGCCTTGTAGGGATGAAGGCGCTCCACACCAGCCAAAGCGGCACTGAGATGCTAAAAAACGAACTTACAGTAAATTTAATGCTCGATATGCTGTTTGGCCGCAGTTCGGAAGCGTACAGCGGGTTGTACAACGACGGCCTGATCGACACGAGTTTTTCTTTTGATTATTCCCAGGAACAGGGGTTTGGATTTGCAATGGCCGGCGGAGATACGGAAAATCCCGATCTTTTGGCGGAACGGCTGCATGATGTGATGTTTGCGGCAAAAGAAGGAAAAGTCCTGACGGAAGAAGGGCTTGAAAGGACGAAAAAGAAAAAAATCGGGGCGTTTCTGCGACAGTTGAACTCACCTGAATTTATTGCAAACCAATTTACAAGATATGCTTTTAACGGCATGAATTTATTTGATGTTGTTCCTGTTCTTGAGCAAATCCAATTCAACGATTTGCGGAAAACGGCGGAACAATTTTTTGGCGAAGACCGGTTTACGGTTTGCCAAGTATTGCCGAAATAACTACAAACCCGGGGAATGCCCGGGTTTTTCAATGGGGGAAAATAAAGAATGAAGAAATTTGCTTTAATTACCGGCGCAAGCGGAGGAATTGGAAAAGCGGTTGCAAAAATGCTTGCAGAAGAAGGCTGGAATCTTTATTTGCATTACCATCAAAATCAGGAAGCGGTAAAAGAACTGTTGGACATTTGCGCCGCGCGGGGTGTTGAAGCGATTCCGATCCGCGCCGATCTTGCTGTAGACGGCGGCGTGCAAACGATAGTGGATAATATTTTCCACCTCGATGCGATTGTATATGCGAGCGGCACGTCCCAATACGGTTTATTAACGGATATGGAAGAAAACGCAATTGATGAACAATATCGTATTCACGTGAAATCGCCGCTGCTTTTGTCAAAATTGCTGCTTCCGAAACTGATGCAGAATGAAACTTCGCACATCATCCTTGTCAGTTCGATATGGGGGCAGACGGGGGCTGCGTGTGAATCCGTCTATTCTGCAATGAAAGGTGCGCAAATTGCTTTTGCCAAAGCGCTGGCCAAAGAAACGGCAAGAAGCGGCGTGCGCGTCAATGCTGTTGCACCCGGCGCAGTCGATACGAATATGCTCAGGCTATTTTCGGAAGAAGAAATTGCCGGCGTAGAGGAAGAAATTCCTCTCGGCCGCCTCGCCAAACCGGCAGAAATCGCCCAAACGATCTCCTTCCTTCTCTCCGATAAAGCTGCCTACATTACAGGGCAAACGATTGCTGTAAACGGGGGCTGGTATATATAAAAATTCGGGCGGCTGATATTTCCATGCATAGCCTCCGCGCCAGGTCGCAAACTAATGCTGAACCATTTGAAAGGAGGATGCGCAATGAGTGTATTAGAAAACTGGGACCAATGGAAGAACTTTTTGGGGGACCGCCTTCACCAGGCACAGCAGCAAGGCATGTCCCAAGAAACGATCGGCAAGCTTGCGGAACAGGTCGGGGATTACCTTGCTGCGCAAGTGGAGCCGAAAAATGAGCAAGAACGTGTCCTGGCCGATCTCTGGTCGGTAGCATCACAGGAAGAGCAACAAGCGATTGCCAATGTCATGGTCAAACTCGTCCAAAATGACGAATCCCAATCATAAAAAAGGTGCCGGTGCCATATCAAAACAATTTACGGCTTTTCTCCAAAGCCGTAAATTGTTTAGATGCCGCCGGTTTTTTTTGCAGGATTTGCACGCACCTCGACAAAATTCATGTTTTTTTGTGATTTTTGGAGCTATCACTTTCTTATTGATATAAAATCATATATCATATAACCTAGATATAGTTAGTGAGTATCCGGTTGCGGGAGGGGTCCAGGTGGAGGACAGGAAAGAATGGTATTTGGAATATGAAATTAAAATCAACCGCCCGGGGCTTCTTGGCGATATATCTTCTCTCTTGGGTATGTTGGCGATTAACATCAAAAGCATTAATGGCGTTGACGATAGAAAGCGCGGCCTGCTTCTTCTTGTAAAAAATGAGGAACAGGTCGGCCGCCTCGAATCGATCTTGCAAACAGTGGAAACGATAAAAGTAACGAAAATCAGGGAATCCAAACTTCGGGACAGGCTTGCAGTGCGCCATGGCAGGTATATTCAGCGGGACCACGACGACAGGAAAACATTCCGGTTTGTGCGTGATGATCTCGGTATCCTTGTTGATTTTATGGCTGAGCATTTTAAACAAGAAGGCCATAAACTGATCGGAATCCGCGGCATGCCCCGCGTCGGAAAAACCGAGTCAATTGTGGCGGCAAGCGTGTGCGCTAATAAAAAATGGATTTTTCTTTCCTCCACGATGATCAAGCAGACAGTCAGAAGCAGCCTGATCGATGATGAATACAACGTCAATAATATATTTATTATGGATGGGATCGTATCCGCCGAAAGGGCAAACGAACAGCACTGGCAGCTCATTCGCGAAATTATGCGCCTGTCGGCTGTAAAAGTGGTGGAACACCCTGATATTTTTGTGCAGCACTCGGAATACTCATTGGACGATTTCGACTATATTATTGAGCTGAGAGAAGATCCGTCACAGGAGATTACATACGACATGCTGCAAAATAACCGGATGTTTCAAAGCGGATTTGGCGGATTTGATTACTAGATTGGCAGGTGTTACCATGACGGAATTAGGGAATCGTTTAAAGGAAGTAAGAAAAGAAAAGGGCATCAGCCTGGATGATCTGCAGGAGATGACCAAAATCCAAAAAAGGTATTTAAAAAATATCGAAGAAGGAAAATATGATTCAATGCCTGGAAAATTTTACGTCCGGGCATTTATTAAGCAGTATGCCGAGGCAGTCGGGCTTCAGCCGGAAGAGCTATTTGAGGAGTTTAAAAACGAAATTCCGAGCATCGAACATGAAGAATTTCCGGAGCAGATTACCCGTGTACAGACGAGAAAAACGGCGGCTCCGGATACGGTAAAATTGATGAACGTGCTGCCGAGGATCATTGTAGTCGTTGTGATTATCGGGATTTTGTTTTTGCTGTGGTTTATTGTTTCCAGTTTTGCTGGAAACAACAGCAAGGAAAAATTAAGCAGCGGCAATTCGGGCAATGTGAGCGTGCAGCAAGGTGATGTGAAATCTTCTGACAAGGCAACATCCGAAAACACCACAGGCACAAAAAATACGGCAAAAAGTACGAAAACAATTTCTACGGAAACGAAAAAAAATGCAAACCAGCAAACGGGGCAGAAATTGAAAGCTATTTCATCAAGCGGCTATACATCGACTTACAAGCTGAGCGGTACCGGTCAATTTAAGCTCGAGTTAAAAGCCAAAGGCGGGCAGTCGTGGATACAGGTGAAAAACAGCGACGGCTCAACCAATTTCCAAAAATTATTGAATGACGGCGACAGCCAGAATGCCGACCTCACGAAACAAAAACAAGTAACGATTACGATCGGAAATACCGTGAACACGGAAGTCTACATTAACGGCAAAAAATTAAAATACGATATTCCTGCTTCCAAAGAAGTACGCCAGGTTATTGTGATCCAGTTTCATGCAACACAAACGGAATAAGCTTATATAATGGGGGCTTTCTCTGCGGAAAATATATATATAGATCAGTTGGAGGAAAAGTTCAGTGAATTTGCCGAATAAAATTACTGTTTCTCGCGTATGTTTAATTCCTATTTTTTTAATGGTGATGGCGGTGCCTTTCCATTGGGGCACACTCGAATGGCTGGATACCAAAATCCCTGTCACCCATTTTGTCGGTGCGGTGATTTTTGCGGTTGCTTCGATGACGGATTGGATTGACGGACATTATGCGCGCAAAATGAATCTTGTCACGAATTTTGGCAAGTTTCTCGATCCGCTTGCCGATAAACTGCTTGTTTCCACGGCGTTTATTTTGCTTGTCGGCCTACAGCTTGCGCCGGCATGGATTGTGATTATTATCATCGCCCGCGAATTTGCCGTGACAGGCTTAAGGCTGATTCTGGCCGAGGGCGGTGAAGTTGTGGCAGCCAATATGCTTGGCAAAATTAAAACATGGACGCAGATTATTGCCATCCTTTTATTGCTTCTGCATAATTTCCCGTTTGCGGCGTTGTCCTTCCGCATGGATCTCGTTGCTTTGTGGGTGGCGCTTGTCTTTACAATCTGGTCCGGCATTGATTATTTTTATTTAAACCGGAAAGTATTCGCCCACTCAAAATGAACAATTCAGTGAAAGTCCGCCTTTCACTGTTTTTTTGCATATATTTTTGGATAAAGGAAAAGAGCACCTTTTTTTGCGCGGTTCCTGCCAGTTGGCTGCACGCTTATGACATTTAACAGCCACAAAGTTCCGAGGCGACAGGACTACATAATCTTTCTGCTGCTTATCAAAGGGAGGAATTGGAATGAATGCTGAGATTATTGCGGTCGGTTCAGAGCTGCTGCTTGGCCAGATCGTCAACACGAACGCGAAGTTTATTGCGGAGCATTTGGCAGAAATCGGGGTGGATGTCTACTACCAGACGGTTGTCGGCGATAATCCGGGGCGGCTTGAAGAGGCAATTAAAACCGCCGAGGCACGCGCCGATTTGCTCATTTTTACCGGCGGGCTGGGGCCGACAAAGGATGATTTGACGAAAGAAACGATCGCTTTCCATATCGGGAAAAAGCTCGTGACGGATGAAGTTGCGATGCGTTCCATTAAGCAATTCTTTGCCCGCACAAAACGGAACATGACCGAAAACAACAAAAAACAGGCGTTGGTTATTGAAGGGTCAAAAGTGCTTCCGAATGACCACGGGATGGCGCCCGGGATGTTCGCCAAACAAGGAAACCATTATTATATGCTTCTGCCGGGGCCGCCGCATGAAATGGAGCCGATGTTTATCAATTACGGCAGCCCGGCGATCCAGGAAGAACTTGAAACGATTGAAAGAATCGAGTCACGTGTGCTTCGTTTTTTCGGGATCGGAGAATCGCAGCTGGAAACAGAGGTACAGCACATCATTGACAGCCAATCGAACCCGACGGTCGCGCCGCTCGCATCGGAAGGGGAAGTGACGCTCAGGATTACGGCAAAACACGAATCAGCCGAAATCGCGAACAAAATGATCGATGAAAAAGAGAAAGAAATCCTGCAAATTGTCGGGCAATATTTTTACGGCTACAATGAAACGACACTAATGGAGGCACTGTTGAAAAAACTGTCCGAAAAACAGCTGACGCTCGCATGCGCGGAAAGCCTCACAGCCGGCATGTTTGAATCGGAAATGGCCGCCATTCAGGGAGTGAGCACAATGTTGAAAGGCGGCATTGTTGTTTATTCAAATGAAGCGAAAATGAAACTGGCAAATGTGAAGAAGGAAACGCTCGACCAATACGGCGCCGTAAGCAAAGAATGTGCGATAGAGCTGGCGGAAAATGTCCGCAGGCTGCTGAGCGCGGATATCGGAATCAGTTTTACCGGTGTAGCCGGCCCGGATTCGCTTGAAGGCCATCCCCCTGGCACGGTTTGGATCGGCATTACGGTCAAGGGAAAAGAAACCGGGGCCCATCTTTTGGAACTTGCCGGCTCCCGCAACAATGTCCGCCGCAGGACGGTGAAATACGGCTGTTACTATCTTTTGCAGATGCTGGGCAAATAATATCGGGTTTGCCCATAAAGGCCTCTTCCGCAAGGCAACCGGGTTTTTCACGGAAGAGGCTTTTTTAGCCATGTCGGCAAAATTTTAATTTTTGGCGGCTTTTTCTTTGAAAAATTCGATTTTCCGCAGGGGAAAAATGATTTTTTTTAAAGTTTTGGAGCAAAAAAATCACGAATGGACGTTCGATATTTTTCTTGGCAAACGGATAAAAAACGGGTATAGTATATGTATAGGTTCATTGCTTGCGAGAGTCCGTGATGAATAAAAAGGAGGAAATTTTGTGAATGATCGTCAACAAGCCTTAGACCAGGCTCTGAAACAAATAGAAAAACAATTCGGAAAAGGTTCCATCATGAGATTGGGCGAACAGACGGACAGGGCCGTATTCACGATCCCGAGCGGTTCTCTTGCGCTTGATATTGCACTGGGCGTCGGTGGTTATCCGCGCGGCCGCGTGATCGAAATTTACGGGCCTGAAAGTTCGGGTAAAACAACTGTTGCCCTCCATGCGATTGCGGAAGTTCAGGCAAGGGGCGGACAAGCCGCTTTTATCGATGCGGAACACGCGCTTGATCCGGTTTATGCCCAAAAGCTCGGCGTCAATATTGATGAACTACTCCTGTCCCAGCCGGATACGGGCGAACAGGCGTTGGAAATTGCCGAAGCGCTCGTCCGCAGCGGTGCTGTCGACATTATTGTGATTGACTCGGTTGCTGCACTCGTGCCAAAAGCGGAAATTGAAGGGGAAATGGGGGACTCCCATGTAGGCCTCCAGGCGCGCCTCATGTCCCAGGCTTTGCGCAAATTATCAGGCGTCATCAATAAATCCAACACCATCGCTATCTTCATCAACCAAATCCGCGAAAAAGTAGGCGTAATGTTCGGAAACCCGGAAACAACGCCGGGCGGCCGCGCGCTGAAATTTTACTCGTCCGTGCGCCTTGAAGTGCGCCGCGCCGAGCAAATCAAGCAGGGCAACGACATTGTCGGGAACAAAACGAAAATTAAAGTTGTTAAAAACAAAGTTGCGCCGCCGTTTAAAACAGCCGAAGTGGATATTATGTACGGGGAAGGCATATCAAAAGAAGGCGAAATCATTGATATGGGCAGCGAACTCGATATTATCCAAAAAAGCGGCGCTTGGTACTCGTATAATGATGAAAGGCTGGGCCAGGGCCGCGAAAATGCAAAACTCTTTTTAAAAGAGAATCCGGATCTGCGCAACGAGATTGCCATGAAAATCCGCGAGCACTACGGCCTGGCGGAAAACAGCCAGCCGGCCGCCGAAGAAAATACGGAAGAACAGGAAGAATTCCATTTGGAATAATACGCAAAAAAGAGCGCCTAAAATGCAGAACGCATTCCGGCGCTTTTTTTGCGGCTGTAGCCCACTTAGAAAAATTTACTAATTTATTCCATGTGCTCCACTTGACAATAAATATTCCCACCTTTAAAATTAATGTGTATATTTTATTTTCTAAAAATGACTTTCTCCTGCGCGAAAAGCTTACTCCGTTTCCGGACAGATTCCGGAAAGGGGTTCGGATATCTTACCGGATTGCCTTTTTGCGAACGGCTGGAAGAATCATTCCGCCGTGCGGCATTTAAACCGCACAGGGAGGAAACTCATGATTTGGTTTTAATGCATATACATCGGTGTGGGGATTTTCTCCGGGATGGACGTTTTACTTTTTAAGCTGAGCGTTGTATACTGTAAACCTTATGGATTAACGTAAAGCCGACATCTTTTAGCGTAGAAAAAGTTCATAGCAAGAGGAGGTGAGATTGATGGAGTCTCTCATATGGATCATCTCCCTTTTGCTTGTCCTTATCGTCGGTGTCGTTGTTGGCTATTTCATCCGAAGATCGATTTACGAAGCAAAGATCGCAGCGGCTAAAAATACGGCCGATCAAATTGTGGGTGACGCAAAACGTGAAGCCGACCGTCTGAAAAAAGAAGCCCTGCTTGAAGCGAAGGATGAAAATCATAAACTTCGTACAGATGTGGAACGGGAACTGCGCGAACGAAGAAATGAATTGCAAAGACAGGAAAATCGCTTATTGCAAAAGGAAGAGAACCTCGACCGCAAAGATGAATCGCTGGACAAGCGCGAATCGATGCTGGAAAAGAAAGAGGATTCTTTAAACCTGAGACAACAACATATTGAAGAGATGGAAAGCAAATTGGAGGAGATGGTTAAAAAGCAGGAGTCTGAACTGGAAAGAATCTCGGGCCTGAACCGCGAGCAGGCAAAAGCCATCATCATCGAAAAACTGGAGAAGGAGCTTTCGCATGATTTGGCCTTAATGGTAAAAGAAGCTGAAACGCGGGCGAAGGAAGAAGCCGACAAAAAGGCAAAAAATATCCTTTCATTGGCAATCCAAAGATGCGCAGCCGAGCATGTTGCCGAAACGACGGTATCGGTTGTCAATCTGCCGAACGATGAAATGAAGGGGCGCATTATTGGAAGGGAAGGGCGCAATATCCGGACGTTGGAAACATTGACAGGTATTGACCTGATTATCGATGATACGCCGGAAGCGGTTATTCTTTCGGGATTCGATCCGGTGCGCCGGGAAACGGCACGCATTGCACTGGAAAAACTGGTTCAAGACGGCCGCATCCATCCGGCCCGCATTGAAGAAATGGTTGAAAAAGCAAGGCGCGAGGTGGATGAACATATACGCGAAGTTGGTGAACAAACCACTTTTGAAGTCGGTGTCCACGGTCTTCATCCTGATTTAATCAAAATACTGGGCCGGTTGAAATTCCGTACCAGCTACGGGCAAAACGTCCTGAAACACTCGATTGAGGTGGCGTTCCTTTCCGGTTTGCTGGCAGCCGAACTCGGAGAAGACGAAATGCTTGCCCGCCGTGCCGGTCTGCTCCATGATATCGGCAAAGCAGTCGATCATGAAGTGGAAGGGAGTCATGTAGAAATCGGCGTGGAATTGGCAACCAAATATAAAGAACACCCGGTTGTCATCAATAGTATTGCTTCCCACCACGGCGATACAGAACCAACGTCGGTCATTGCCGTGCTCGTTGCAGCGGCCGATGCGTTGTCGGCGGCACGGCCGGGGGCGCGCAGTGAAACGCTCGAACATTACATCCGGCGCCTCGAAAAGCTGGAGGAAATTGCCGAGTCGTATGAAGGCGTTGAAAAATCTTTTGCCATCCAGGCGGGGAGAGAAGTCCGGATCATGGTGAAACCGGAACAGATCGACGACTTGGAAGCCCATCGTCTTGCGCGTGATATCCGCAAAAAAATCGAAAATGAGCTGGATTATCCCGGCCATATTAAGGTAACGGTCATTCGGGAAACGCGGGCTGTTGAATATGCAAAATAAGCGGTGACGTGCTCACCGCTTATTTTTTTAAATCTGTAATTATTTACCATTGATGATCACAAATTACGGGGCTCCTGCGGAAAACGAGGGCTGAGCGAAATCACCGGGGCCAGCCGGATTTCCTGATCATCGGACATGCTTAACATCTAAAAGATGAAATCCACTTACACAGCAAAGAAAGGGATATACATGAAGATTTTATTTATAGGGGATGTTGTCGGGTCTCCGGGACGCGATATGGTCAATGAGTATTTGCAAAAATTAAAAGCGAAATACAAGCCGCAGCTGACCATTGTAAACGGTGAAAATGCAGCCGGAGGGCGGGGAATCACCCAAAAAATTTACCGTGGGCTGCTGGAAGCCGGGGCGGATGCCGTTACGCTCGGCAATCATGCCTGGGACAATAAAGAAATTTTTGAATTTATCGAGGATGCCAAATGGATGGTGCGCCCGGCGAATTTTCCGGACGGGACACCAGGTAAAGGCTTGGTGTTTGTCAAAGCGGAAGGGGCCGAATTTGCCATTTTGAATTTGCAGGGAAGAACGTTTATGAATGCGATTGATGACCCGTTCCGGAAAGCGGAAGAACTCGTTTCGATGGTTAGAAAAAGGACCCATTTCATTTTTGTTGATTTCCATGCTGAGACGACTAGCGAAAAGCAGGCAATGGGCTGGCATTTGGACGGAAAAGTTTCCGCTGTTGTCGGTACGCATACGCATGTCCAAACGGCAGATGCCAGAATATTGCCGAACGGCACGGCTTATATGACGGATGTCGGCATGACGGGGCCTTATGACGCGATCCTCGGCATGGATAAAGATGCAGTGCTAAAGAAATTTCTGACTTCGCTGCCGGTCCGTTTTGAAGTAGCGAAATCTGGAAGAAAAATATTGAGCGCTTGTGTCATTGAACTCGATAAAAAAACCGGTAAAGCAGTTTCTATCAAAAATATTTTAATCAATGAAGACCACCCATTTATTTCAGAATAAGCGGGTTTTTTTGCAACATCTATTTAGGCGTGGAATTTGCGTAATCTTCCATTTGAAAAACCACGGTGTACTTGTATTTACTTGCATAACTCCCGTAGACGGGGAATATAGTAGCAGTGGAATGATTTTCCCTGCTGTGCGGGCGGCATCTCCCCCGGGAAGAACTTGAGCAAGAGACGTTCATTTGCCCGCACGGATCCATAGGAAAATCAGCAACCTAACATGACGGGGACGGTTCTGCTGCACTTTTAGCGCAGCACCCCGTTTACAGCGAGTGCATTTCAACTGAAATGGCCATCGGGCAAGCAGAAAAACTTTGCGTTTGGGCATGAATTGTCACTCTGAACGGACATTCGGTTAACGGAAGTAAACAAGGAGGAGAAGGAATGGAAATATTAAAAGTTTCAGCAAAATCTAATCCTAATTCTGTAGCTGGTGCTCTTGCCGGTGTTCTTCGTGAAAGAGGGGGAGCGGAAATCCAGGCAATCGGGGCAGGCGCCATCAATCAGGCCGTGAAAGCGGTCGCGATCGCAAGAGGATTTGTGGCTCCGAGCGGCGTGGATTTAATCTGCATACCTGCTTTCACGGACATTCAGATTGAAGGGGAAGAAAGAACTGCAATTAAACTAATCGTTGAACCCCGCTGATATAGATGGAAGAGTACGCTGTTTGCAGCTGCAGGCAGCGATTTTTTTATGATTCTGCGGGATAAACGGTCAGGAAGCGGGGGAAGCAAAAGCGGGCCTTTCGTTCCTTTTCACAGCCAAAGTAATGCAAACGATATTGCAGTATTTTCGGCGGCCCGGCAAGATTGCGGAAAATGTCATAACTTGTCACCAAAATCATACTGGAAACATGGTAAAGTATAATTGCGGCGCTATGTTTTTTGCGCTATTTTTATGTACATAGAGGACAGCCTGGAAAACGGGCGCTAAAACGGAGGGATAAAGTTGATTAATATCATTGCGACCGCTGAATCAGTCGAACAGGCTGAAGCGCTGATCAATGCGGGGATTGATACCCTCTACATCGGGGGAAACCGTTTCGGGCTGCGCATGCCCGGAGCATTAATGAATGAAGATATCCGTAAGATCGCAGAACTTGCGCATGAATACAATAGAAAAGTAGTTGCAGCCGTAAACGGGCTGATGCATAATGATCACATTGAAGAGCTCCCAAAATACTTGGCATTTCTTGAAAATGCGGGCGTGGACGCTATCATTGCCGGAGATCCGGGCGTCATTATGCTGTTAAAGGAGTTAGAGCTTAACCTCCCGTATATTTATGATGCGCAGACACTCGTCACATCTGCAAACCAAATCAGGTTTTGGTTGGAGCGCGGGGCAATAGGCGCAGTTGCGGCAAGAGAATGTACGTTTATTGAATTAAAAGAAATCCAGTCGCAACTGGATAAACCAGTGGAAGTGCAGGTGTACGGGCCGACATGCATCCATCACTCGAAACGGAGACTGCTGACGAATTACTATCAATTTACGCATCTCTATGCCGCAACGTCCCGGGAAGCAGGCCTAAACATCCGGGAAATGAAAGACCCGGAATACCAGTATCCGATCTATCAGGATGAAAACGGGACCCATATTTTTTCAGCAGAGGATATTGCGCTGATCGCCTATTTGCCTGAACTGCATAACGCGGGTCTTGATACGTGGAAGCTTGACGGGATATTAACCTGCGGGCAGCAATTTGTAGATATAGCCGCACTTTATGTCCGGGCAAAAGAAGCGCTGCTTTCCGGCATGTTTGATGCGGCCCGATTTTCAGCAGAACTTTCGGATCTGCAACCGAAAACACGGAAACTTGGCACCGGGTTTTTCTTAAGAAAGCCGGATGAAGTACAGTAAGGAGGAGACAACATGAGGAAAATTATCAATAAACCGGAAGTTCTGGCGCCGGCCGGGAACTTGGAAAAACTCAAAATGGCGATCCGCTATGGTGCAGATGCTGTTTATATCGGTGGACAGGCTTACGGTTTGCGTTCAAGGGCAGGTAATTTTACTTATGATGAAATGAAAGAAGGAGTTGAATTCGCACATGCGCACGGGTCGAAAGTGTATGTGGCCGCAAATATGGTCGGCCATGAAGGCAACTTTAAAGGTGCAGGGGAATTTTTCCGTACGCTGAAGAAAATCGGAATTGACGCCGCTATCGTATCCGATCCGGGCTTTATTACGATATGCATGGAAGAAGCACCGGGCCTCGCCGTTCATTTGTCGACGCAGGCTTCCGCAACAAATTACAAAACGCTGGAATTTTGGAAACAGGAAGGTTTGGAACGGGTGGTACTTGCACGCGAAGTCAGCCTCGAAGAAATCCGCGAAATCCGTAAACATACCGATATGGAAATCGAAGCGTTTGTGCAGGGGGCAATGTGCATCTCGTATTCAGGGCGCTGTGTGCTGTCGAACCATATGGCGAACCGCGATGCAAACCGCGGCGGCTGTGCCCAATCGTGCCGGTGGAAATATGAATTATTTGAAAATATCGGTGGGGCGGGGGCAAATGAATTAACCGCTGACGGCGAGCCGTTTTCAATGAGCGCAGTGGACTTGACGATGATCCACCACGTCCCGGAATTGATTGAAGCAGGCGTTAATAGTTTTAAAATTGAAGGGAGAATGAAGTCGATCCACTACGTCTCGACCGTAACCAACGTTTACCGCGCGATAGTCGATACGTACTGCGAAGATCCGGAACAATTTGAATTTGACCCGGCGTGGGAAGAAGAAATTTGGAAAGTGGCACAACGGGAGCTGGCGACAGGTTTTTATTTCGGGGAGCCGGATGAAAATCAGCAGTTGTTCGGCCGCCCGCGCAAAATTCCGAAATATACATTTACGGCGCAGGTGCTTGATTATGACCCGGAAACCAAAATAGCCACGCTCCAGCAGCGCAACAATTTTGGCGTGGGGGAAGAAGTTGAGTTTTACGGGCCGAAATTTGTCCATTTCAAACAAACGATCCGTGAGATGTGGGATGAAGACGGAAACCGCATCGAGCGCGCCCCGAATGCAATGATGATTGTAAAAACAATCGTCGACCATCCTGTTCAGCCTTACTATTTAATGCGGACGCGCAAAACGCCGATGAGTACAGCCCGTGGATAATGGCTTGTTGTGTTAGAAGAAAAAACCATTTATACTAGTACGTATAAGCATTGCATGATTTGCCGGGCAACCGGCTTTTACATTGGCCGAACAATCGGCAAGTGTAAAAAAGAAAGGAGATTACCATGAACGAGAAACAGCGCTTAGAGCAGCAGCGAGTGAAATCAGTGGAGCCTGCGGACAAAAAATCCGAAAAGGACTACAGTAAATATTTCCAATCTGTCTATATCCCGCCAAATTTAAAAGAAGCGAGAAAACGAAGCAGGGCAGCAGTCCAATATTATAAAGATTTTCAAATCGACGAAGACTTGAAAGGCATGGGGGAAGGGTTAAAGTTTTATATCCGGACGTATGGCTGCCAAATGAACGAGCATGATACGGAAGTCATGGCCGGCATTTTTATGCAGCTCGGTTATAAACCGACTGATATGGTTGAAGATGCTGATGTGATCCTTTTGAACACATGCGCAATCCGTGAAAATGCCGAAAACAAAGTATTCGGCGAAATCGGGCACTTGAAACATTTGAAAACGGAAAAACCCGATATGCTGATCGGTGTATGCGGCTGCATGTCACAGGAAGAGTCCGTTGTCAATAAAATTTTACAGAAGCACCCGCATGTCGATATGATTTTCGGTACCCATAACATTCATCGCTTGCCGCAAATTTTAAAAGAAGCGTATATGTCGAAAGCAATGGTTGTGGAAGTGTGGTCCAAAGAAGGGGATGTCATCGAAAACCTGCCGAAAGTGCGCAAGGGCAATATCAAAGCATGGGTCAATATCATGTACGGTTGCGATAAATTCTGCACGTACTGCATCGTGCCGTATACGCGAGGCAAAGAACGTTCAAGGCGCCCGGAAGACATTATTCAGGAAGTGCGGGAACTGGCGGCGCAAGGCTATAAAGAGATCACTTTGCTCGGCCAAAACGTGAATGCGTACGGGAAAGATTTTGAAGACATCGAATACGGGCTCGGCGATTTGATGGACGATCTCCGGAAAATCGATATTCCGCGCATCCGCTTTACGACAAGCCATCCGCGCGACTTTGACGACCGCCTCATCGAAGTCTTGGCGAAAAAAGGAAATTTGATGGAACATATCCATCTCCCGGTCCAATCAGGTTCAAGCGAAATTTTGAAAATTATGGGCCGCAAATATACAAGGGAACAATATTTGGAACTTGTCCGCAAAATCAAAGCTGCGATTCCTGACGTTTCATTATCAACCGATATTATTGTCGGCTTCCCGAATGAAACGGAAGAGCAGTTTGAAGAAACATTGTCGCTTTATAAAGAAGTCGGGTTTGAAACGGCCTATACTTTTATTTATTCCCCGCGTGAAGGCACGCCGGCAGCAAAAATGAAAGACAACATCCCGGTGGAAGTCAAAAAAGAACGGCTGCAGCGCCTGAACGAAGTGGTGAACGCATACTCTAAAGCCGCAATGGAAAAATACGAAGGCCAGACCGTTGAAGTGCTGGTTGAGGGCGAAAGTAAAAACAATCCGGATATTTTGGCCGGCTATACCCGCAAAAATAAACTGGTCAACTTCAAGGGGCCAAAATCGGCGATTGGAAAATTGGTAAAGGTCAAAATTACAAAAGCCAAAACTTGGTCGCTGGACGGGGAAATGGTCGGTGCCGCCGATGCGGTCGGAGTGGAAGCGTGATGGCGAAGTTTACGAAAAATGATATTGTTGCAAAAGCGGCGGAACTCGCGAAAATGATTGCGGAAACGGACGAAGTGGACTATTTTAAACGTGCGGAGGCGCAAATCAATGAAAATGAGAAAGTCCGCAATTTAATTGCCAGTATCAAAGCCCTGCAAAAGCAGGCCGTAAACTTGCAGCATTATGGAAAAACAGAAGCATTAAAACAGGTGGAAGAAAAAATTGATACGCTGGAAGAAAAGTTGAACGATATCCCGGTTGTCCAGGAATTTAAGCAATCCCAGGTGGATGTGAATGATCTTCTCCAGTTGGTTGCGAATACGATTTCCAATACGGTGACGGACGAAATCATTATCTCTACGGGAGGAGACCTTTTAAAAGGGCAGACCGGTTCACAGGTGAAATATTCTTCCGGCAAAATCCACTAAAAAAGCGGTGCGCGCCTTTTTCGGTGCTCACCGCTTTTTTTAAGGCAGCCTCTTGGAGAACCGGCGCAGAGCGGTTGATGTAATCTATCTTTCTTTTTAAAACTTCCGGGCACCTCCCCAAAACTTCTGCATAACTTAAAAATACCTTTATATCCGGGACAGGAAAAAAGTTTGGCACACCGGCCTGGGTAAAAGCATAGGATGAATTGAAAATAATTGAGGAGGGTTCGCTCGAATGGCAGAATATAGAGAAATCATTACAAAAGCAGTTGTTGCGAAAGGGCGCAAATTTACGCAGTCCAACCATACGATATGCCCGCCGCATCATCCTTCGAGCATTTTAGGCTGCTGGATTATCAACCATAAGTACGAAGCTAAGAAAGTGGATAAAGAAGTTGAAATCCGCGGCTCTTACGATGTCAACATTTGGTATTCCCATAACGATAATACGCGGACATCGGTGATGACGGAAAAAGTTGAATACACCGATACCGTCAAATTAAATTACCGGGACCCAGATTGCCTTGACGACAAAGAAGTCATCGCAAGCGTCTTGCAGCAGCCAAATTGCATCGAAGCGGTCATTTCGCCAAACGGGAATAAAATTATTGTGAGTGTTGAAAGAGAATTCCTCGTTGAAGTGATCGGGGAAACAAAAGTTTGTGTCGCTATCCATCCGGACGGCTGCGGCGGCGATGATGAATGGGAAGAAGAATCCGGCGATGAATTTGAAGAACTGAATCCAGACTTTTTAGTGGGCAGCGAAGAAGAATAAAAGCATTCAACTAGGAGATCATCGCACTCCTAGTTTTTTCTTGTATATTCAATTTATGAAGGTACACATGCAAATATGTTATAATAAACAGTATTGAAATAAACGAAGTTGAAAGCAGGAAAGGAATTTGGTAAGAATGGCTGCGTATACCCCAATGATTCAGCAGTATTTACAAGTGAAGGCGGAATATCAGGATGCCTTTTTGTTTTTCCGCCTCGGCGATTTTTACGAAATGTTTTTCGAAGATGCCATCAAGGCTTCCCAGGAATTAGAAATTACGTTGACAAGCAGGGACGGCGGCGGCGAAGAGAGAATCCCGATGTGCGGGGTACCGTACCATTCAGCAACTGCCTATATTGAGCAACTGGTCGGAAAAGGCTATAAAGTGGCGATTTGCGAGCAAATGGAAGACCCGAAACTGGCAAAAGGGGTTATCAAACGGGAAGTGATCCAGCTGATTACCCCGGGGACGATGATGGAAGGAAAATCCCTTTCCGAGAAGGAGAATCATTATATCGCGTCTATTGCCGCCATCCCAAATGGGGGGTTTGCGCTTGCTTATATTGATTTATCGACAGGCGAGAGCCGCGCAACGGTGTTGGATGGCCCATTTGAAGAGACCTTCAATGAACTTAATTCGATCGGGGCAAAAGAAGCGGTTGTTGATCCGGATTTCCCTGAAGATTTTTGTAAATTGATGAAGAACAGCGGGAATATTACGATTTCATATGAAACGGACACAACGGAAAAGGAAGATTTTACAAAGCTTTTGGCCGGTGCGGGCACAGAAAATCTGAGGCTGTCTGTTACAAGGTTATTAAACTATTTATACCGGACACAGAAAAGAAGCCTTGACCATTTGCAGCCGGTAGAAGTGTATGAAGTCCGCCAGTATTTAAAAATCGACTATTACTCAAAGCGCAATCTTGAACTGACAGAAACAATCCGCGCACAGGGGAAGAAGGGGTCACTCCTTTGGCTGCTTGATGAAACGATGACGGCCATGGGCGCACGCCTTTTAAAGCAATGGATCGACCGCCCGCTTTTGAAACGTGAAAAAATCGAAGCGCGGCTCGCCATGGTTGAAACCTTCCTCAACCATTACTTTGAAAGGCAGGATATCCGGGAACGGCTGAAAGAAGTGTACGATTTGGAAAGGCTTGCCGGCCGGGTTGCGTTCGGCAATGTGAATGCGCGCGACCTCATTCAGCTAAAATGCTCGCTCCAGCAGGTTCCGGGTATCCGCGCGTTGATTGAAAGCTTAGGGAATGCGGAAAGCGAAAAACTTGCCTCGCTTCTTGATCCGTGCGAGGAACTGACAGATCTGCTTGAACGCGCGATTGCAGACAATCCCCCTGTCTCCGTTAAAGAAGGCGGCATGATCCGCGACGGCTACGATGAAGAGCTCGACCGTTACCGGGACGCGAGCAAAAACGGCAAGCAGTGGATTGCAAGCCTCGAACAGGAGGAGCGGGAACGGACCGGGATTAAGTCGCTGAAAGTTGGTTACAACCGTGTGTTCGGCTATTATATTGAGGTGACAAAAGCGAATCTCCACCTGCTGGAAGAAGGACGCTACGAACGTAAGCAGACGCTTGCAAACGCCGAAAGGTTTATTACCCCCGAGCTCAAAGAAAAAGAAGCGCTCATTTTGCAGGCGGAAGAAAGGATCATTGATCTTGAATACGAGCTGTTTACGGAAATTCGCGGACACGTAAAAGAGTTTATTCCGCGCCTGCAAAGCCTTGCCAAAGCGGTCAGCATGATTGATGTGCTCCAAAGTTTTGCAACCGTAAGTGAAAACCGCCATTATACGAAACCTGTTTTCCGTGAAGACGGCGTATTGAAAATCACAGACGGCCGCCACCCGGTTGTCGAAAAAGTGCTCGATTCACAAAGCTATGTGCCGAACGACTGCCTGATGGATGGCCGACGTGAAATCCTTTTGATTACTGGGCCGAATATGTCGGGGAAAAGCACATATATGCGGCAGATTGCGTTGACAGTGATCCTCGCGCAAATGGGTTGCTTTGTGCCGGCTGACGAAGCGGAACTGCCGATCTTTGACCAAATTTTTACAAGAATTGGTGCTGCGGATGATTTAATTTCCGGGCAGAGCACGTTTATGGTGGAAATGCTCGAAGCGAAAAATGCCATTGCCCACGCGACAAAAAACAGTTTGATTTTATTTGATGAAATAGGCCGCGGAACCTCTACATATGACGGTATGGCGCTTGCACAGGCCATGATCGAATATATCCATGATAAAATCGGGGCAAAAACGCTTTTCTCCACCCATTACCATGAGCTGACCGCGCTTTCCGAAGAATTGGACAAACTGCAAAATATCCATGTCAGTGCCATGGAGCAAAACGGAAGAGTCGTTTTTCTCCATAAAATCAAAGAAGGCCCGGCCGATAAAAGCTACGGGATCCATGTTGCCCAATTGGCCGGCCTACCGGATGGCGTGATCAAGCGTGCCGAGAAAATTTTGCATGAATTTGAGAACCACGACGGGGGCGAAAAGCAATTGCCTGCTCGCGAAACGGCTGCTGCCCATGAAGCGCCGGCCCAGCTGTCATTTTTTGAAGAGCCGGAAGAAATCAGGCATAAGGAGCCTGTTTTAAAGGAAAGAAAAGTGATCCAGCAAATCAAAGAACTGGATTTGCTTGAAATGACGCCGCTGCAGGCGATGAACGCCCTATATGAGGTCCAGAAAAAATTAAAAAAATAGGTGGTGTTGTCCGCGATGGGGAAAATTGCCCAATTGGACGAGTGGCTTTCCAACAGGATTGCTGCCGGAGAAGTGGTGGAACGGCCAGCATCTGTTGTCAAGGAGTTGGTGGAAAACGCGATTGATGCACAAAGCACCGTGATTGAAATCGATGTGGAAGAAGCCGGCCTCCAGAAAATCCATGTCATCGACAACGGCACTGGCATTGAAGCGGATGATGTGGAGCTAGCATTTTCGCGCCATGCGACAAGTAAAATTAAAAACGAGCATGATTTATTCCGTATTCGTTCGCTTGGTTTCCGCGGTGAGGCACTGCCGAGCATTGCGTCCGTTGCTCGCGTGGAAATCGTAACGTCAACCGGTGAAGGGCCGGGCATAAAAGCCATAATAGAAGGAGGAAAATGGCTTTCTCACGAAACGGCGCCAAGCCGGAAAGGGACGGAAATGACAGTCACGGATTTATTTTTCAACACCCCGGCACGGCTAAAATATATGAAATCGATCCACACCGAGCTCGGCAATATTACCGATGTCGTCAATCGCCTGGCGCTTGCCCATCCGGAAGTGTCAATCCGCCTCCGCCATGGGGGGAAGATGCTTTTGCAGACAAATGGAAACGGCGATGTGCGCCAGGTGCTCGCTGCCATTTACGGGGTCAATATTGCAAAAAAGATGATTCCAATCCATGCGGAAACGCTTGATTTTGAACTCAACGGTTATATTGCCCTTCCGGAAATCACAAGGGCGTCGCGCAATTATATTTCTACGATGGTCAACGGCCGGTTCATAAAAAATTACCCGCTTGCCAAGGCGATTTTGGAAGGGTACCATACGCTGCTTCCGATCGGCCGTTATCCGATTGCGCTGCTTTCGGTGAGAATGGATCCGGTTCTCGTAGATGCCAATGTCCACCCTGCAAAGCTTGAAGTGCGTCTCAGCAAAGAAAAAGAGCTTTGCCAAATCATTTCGGAAACGATCAAAGCCGCATTTAAGAAGCAGGAATTGATCCCTACCGGCATGATCCGGGCAGCGGAGAAGCCAAAGCAGGAGCAGGTTTCATTCCGGCTTGACCATCTGCCGGAAAAAGAGGGGCCGAAAAATGTGGAAGCCCCCGTAAAACCAAGTTTTCCGATTTATTCGCATAAAGATGCTTTGCTGCCCGAACAAGAAATGAAAAAACTGTATATGCCGAACCCTGGACAAAGTCCGGAAACTCCTTCTCCGCTTTCAAAGCCGCCAGAGGATCCGGTTTTTCCGGAAACGGTCCGGGAAACGGATACGGCATTCGATTATAAAGAAGCAGAACAGACGATTGCCGTTGAGAATCCGGCGCCGCGCGTTCCGCCAATGTATCCGATCGGCCAGATGCACGGCACATATATTTTCGCGCAAAATGAAAACGGCCTGTACATCATTGACCAGCACGCCGCCCAGGAAAGGGTCAAATACGAATATTTCCGCGAAAAAGTGGGAGAGGTCAAAAAAGAACTGCAGGATATGCTTGTGCCACTGACGCTTGAATACTCGACGGACGAGGCGATTAAAATTCAGGAAAACCTTGATGCGCTGAAAGAAGTCGGCGTTTTTTTGGAACCGTTCGGGCATAACAGTTTTATCGTCCGTTCGCATCCGACATGGTTCCCGAAAAACGAGGAAAAAGAAGTCATTGAAGAAATGATTGAACAGGTCCTTTCGGTGAAAAAAGTGGATATCAAAAAATTGCGCGAAGAAGCGGCCATCATGATGAGCTGCAAAGGCTCGATTAAGGCAAACCGGCACTTGCGCAATGACGAAATCCAGGCGCTTCTGGACGCCCTCCGGATGTCGTCCGACCCGTTCACATGCCCGCACGGTCGCCCGATTATCATTCATTACTCGGTTTACGATCTTGAGAAGATGTTTAAGAGGGTGATGTAGTTTGAGCAAAATCCCCTTATGAAATTGGGGGAGGATATTAAATCGCACTTGACACATCGGATTAATATGCATATAATAAAACCAACATACATTTACATCGATTAACTTATCCAGAGAGGTGGAGGGATTGGCCCGATGAAACCTCAGCAACCGGCCTGCACGGCACGGTGCTAATTCCAATAAGCCTGAGGCTTTGAAGATAAGTTGAGGTGACATGCCCATTTGAAGAACCCCTCTTCTTATTTTTGAAGCGGGGTTTTATTTTTAAATAAAAGGAGCGATACAAATGGGCAATATAAAAGACAGGGAATTGGCAGCTGAAAAAAGGAGGAATGAACTGATTGACCGGCTGATTGCCTTCCATATTTATAAAAAAGGAGGGAAGCACCTGTTTGAACTCACGCTTCACGAACTTGAACAGGAATACCGGCATATCCAATCGCAGGTGCATCCCCACAGCGGCTGGGAATCGATCCATTGGAAACGGAAAAAATAAACCGGAAAGGTCATTTTAAATCCTGTTCCCTTAGGCGGTCAACCGTTCCATTTCAAAATAGGCGGCATTGAGCTGCCTGTGCGTTTCGGAAATTCCTTTTTCCTCCAAGGTATTTCCCGCGGATTTTATAATAAGAACGCGGGTTGAACCATTTATGCCCTTTTTCACAATCTCGCCTCCTTTCATTCAGCTGCCCATAGTGTTGCCGTAAAAACGGGAAATATCCGGCGGAAATGGAGACGTTTTAATCGGAGAACGAAGCATCTTTGCCTTTTTGGAGCATGTACAGCTGGTATTCATAAATGAGCTTGTCCAGGAGCTGGCTCTGGCGGATGGTTTCCGGGTGGTTAAAACCTTTTTGCACGGCAAATTGCATCATCTTTTTCCGGATTATGTTGATGTTGCGGGACAAATTAGAAGTTTTTTGGTTTGGTTTACGGTTGTTTTTTGGCATACAAACGTTCCTTTCCGGAAATATGGGGGGAAACAATTAAGCAAAAATTTTCACGGAGCGGGACAATCAGATCCGTTTTGGAGAATGTTTGCGGATTGGAAAGAGGCTATTCTTCGGATCGGCCGAGAGGAATTTCGTCATGATCGGGATGGATGACGCACCCAATCAAAAGAATATCTTCATAAATACTCTTTTTTACGCTTTCATATGGGCATTTCCGGTAATCATCCAGAAGGCGCCCCAATTCAATAATGAATAATAAGGTTTCTTCCTCTTTGACCATCTATCATAATACCTGCCTATCATTTGTGATCAACCCTTATTATATAGTATAAATGGACCAAATGTGAAGCAGGATTTTTGTATTATGGGAATTTTTACAAAAAAGTTTGGACGGCACCATTTTGGGGCACTTTTTCCAGCATTAACAGCCGCAACCCGAAAAGGCTGCTGCAGCTTGTTTAATTGGGCGGTCTTGTGGAGGTTCCTTGAATGGCCTCGTGTATGCTCCTCACTTCTTTAAATAGCGCATGCCGGTCCACTTTTAAGCTTTCGATGATTTCTTGTGGATCATTCCCGCTGCGGTGCATCTTCATGACTGTATCCAGATTTTTATGCCCCAGCTTGGCCAACGCCGATGCTAGAATAAGAAAGTGGCGGTCTTCTTCACGCCGAGCATATTTTTCAATATCTGCCCGGCTTCTTCCGTTATACTGGGCTAGATACCGGATGATGTTTTCTTTGTTTGCCGCATAAAAATGTTCTTTTGCCTCATGGTGTTCGGCCCGGATTTTTCCAACGTCCACGCCGAAGTGTGTAGCGGTTTCTTTCCATGATTTGTGTTTTTTATAGTATTGCAGGACTGCCTCCATTTTTTTGCCGCTATGTTCGGCGATGAAGGCGGCATGGTAAACCTCTTTTTTGGTGTATCCCTCCTGCAACCATTTCTGCATATTTTGAACCGGCGCCATTTGGTGATGGGTGTAAGGCTTTCCGCCGTGCTGGGCGTATGCGGAAGGTACGGCAAAAAATGCCAATATCAAAATAGCGGTCAAGCCTGTCCATGTTTGTTTTCTATTCATCTAAAAATACCCTCCTTTTTTTAATTTATGCCTGAATAGTTTTCCCTTTCCCCTGCTTTCTATGACCGCTGGAAGGAAATGAATAAAATTTATTCAGAAGGGGAAAATATATAAATGTTCTGTTTGAATGCTTTATGGTAGGATAAAGAAAGGGATGTTCCCTTTTCGGTTGCCGAGTTTCAGCAATTGGTGCGGGGAAAAATTTATCGAAATTGCATCCCGGGGCAAATTGCCCATGATTGTCGGCGGCACTGGGCTTTACATACAATCGGTTTTATATGATTATCGTTTTTCGGACATTTCCGGCGACGCTAAATACCGCAGGGAGCTGGAATTACTGGCGGAGCGGGAAGGGGCCGGGGTGCTCTACAAGATGCTGGAAGAACTCGATCCGGAAACCGCCGGCAAGATCCATCCGCACAATGTAAGAAGAGTGATCTGGGCGCTGGAAATATACCATTTTTCCGGCAAAATGATGCATGAATACCGCAAGGAGCAAAAAGAGGAGATGTTGTATGATGCCGCTTTGGTCGGCCTCACACTGGAAAGGGAAAAATTGTACGCGCGCATTAATCAACGGGTCGATAAAATGATTGAACAGGGATTAATAGCCGAAGTGGAAAAATTGCTGGCCAACATTTGCGCGGTGCCCAGTCAATCCAGGCGATCGGCTACAAAGAGCTGTATGATTATTTTGATGGGCTCATAACCCTTGATGAGGCGATAGCCCGGTTAAAACAAAATACGCGGCGTTTTGCGAAAAGGCAGCTTACCTGGTTCCGCAACAAAATGGAGATTGAATGGTTTGATATAACAAACGAGGCCGAAAAGAAAAAAAAGTTTGAAGAAATTTCCGCTTTTATAGCAGGAAAGCTACAAATAAAATCGAATAGTTTATAATGGAGAGAAAGAGGAGGAGGATGCGAGATGAACAAGGCCATCAATATTCAGGACCAGTATTTGAATCAATTGCGGAAAGACGGTACCGTTGTTACGGTCTTTTTGATGAATGGGTTCCAGCTTCGTGGCCAGGTAAAAGGATTTGATAATTTTACGGTTCTGATTGAGACGGACGGCAAGCAGCAGCTTGTTTTTAAACACGCCATTTCTACGTTCCAGCCGCAAAAAAATGTTCAGATCAATTTTGAAGAATAAATGGAAATAATTGCCCGGCGGCCGCCGGGCATTTTTAATATGCCCCGCGTACTGTTTTGCTTATTATGTGCATAAACTGGTACAGATGATTTATTTCTTGGGAAAGCGCAAAAACCGACAAAATCCCCCGTAAACCCCCAATCTCTGTTTTTGCTTCTGGATCCATACTCTTCGGGAAAAACAGGGTATACCTGGGCGGTTTTGCAAATATTTCCTGCACTTGGGCATTTGTCACACTCCCGGCCCAATTCGCGTATATTGTGTGTAGATTGCGAGGTGGCGGTTATGGATCAACCGATTCGTATGAAAAATAATGGTCAAATTAATATTGTCCTGAATGCGGGCCAAAGGGAGGCCGTGATTCCCCAGCCGAAAAAAGAAATAACCAAAAAGGATTTATCAGCGGAACACGAAATTTTAAAAGAAATCGAAGATGAGCTAGGCGCACTGGTGGGGATGGAAGAGATCAAGAAAATGGTGAAGGAAGTTTATGCCTGGATCTACATTAACAAAAAAAGGGAAGCGGCAGGGTTAAAGACGGGCAAACAGGCATTACACATGATGTTTAAAGGTAACCCCGGTACAGGGAAAACGACTGTTGCCCGTTTAATCGGGAAATTATTCCATAAAATGAATGTGCTGTCAAAGGGGCATTTGATTGAAGCAGAAAGGGCAGACCTTGTCGGGGAATATATCGGCCATACGGCGCAAAAAACGAGGGATTTGATCAAAAAAGCAATCGGCGGCATTTTATTTATAGATGAAGCCTACTCACTCGGACGCGGCGGTGAAAAGGACTTTGGCAAAGAAGCAATCGACACTCTTGTAAAACATATGGAAGACAAGCAGCATGAATTTATTTTAATTTTGGCCGGCTATTCGAATGAAATGGACTATTTTTTAAGCTTGAATCCGGGGCTCCATTCGCGGTTTCCGATCGTGTTCAATTTCCCCGACTATACGGTTGATGAATTAATGGATATCGGGAAAAGAATGCTGAAAGAAAAAGAGTATACGCTCAGCATTGATGCGGAGAGAAAGCTTCGCGACCATCTTGCTTTTGTCAAAACAACGAGCAACCCGGCCAGTTTCTCTAACGGGCGGTATGTCCGGAACGTCATTGAAAAATCGGTGCGGGCCCAGGCCATGCGGCTTTTGATGCAGGCCACATATGACCGCCATGAGTTGATGACGCTCCGCAGCAGCGACCTCGTTTTTCCGGACTGACATACCGGGCGCCACCTGCGGCTTGCTGCATGGTGCCTTTTTTGCTGTATTGGCGGTTACTGTTGATCACCATAGAAGCAGCGGGCCCGTTCGAAAGAAGGAAAGCTGCTGTCTGTTTTAAAAAGTGATACAATCTTAAGGGAGCTTATTTTTAAGGAAGAAGCAGAGACATACCAATGCAGTGGTTATGTGCTCCCGGGGCACCCGGTTTTGGGTGCGTTGGAACAATATAAAAATAGAAAGGTGTACAATATGTTTCAGTATTTAAAACACGGCGCGAAACTCCAGCCGGTTGCGGAAGAAGTCGAACGACAAATACGGCCGGTCCACGAAGCGATCGAAAGGCGGGCGGAAACAAACCAGTTCCGGGTTCTGCAAAGTTTTCAAAAGCACCGGGTCAGCGATACGCATTTTTACCCGTCAACCGGATACGGCTATGATGACATCGGCAGGGATACGCTGGAAGAAATTTATGCCGATGTATTCGGCGCGGAAGCCGGTCTTGTCCGCCCGCAGATCATTTCCGGCACGCATGCGATTACCATTGCGCTTTTCGGTATCCTCCGCCCGGGGGATGAACTGTTATACATAACAGGAAAACCTTATGATACGCTGGATGAAATTACAGGCATACGCGGCAATGGAAGCGGCTCGCTGAAAGAGTTTAACATAATATTTAATTATGTAAACTTAAAAGAAGGCGACAATGTCGATTTTGAAGCGGTGAAAAAAGCGATCAACCCGAATACAAAAATGGTCGCCATCCAGCGTTCAAAAGGATATGCAACGAGGCCGTCATTTTCCGTGGGTGAAATCGGGGAGATGGTCCGTTTTGTGAAAGAAATCAAGCCGGATGTTATCGTGTTTGTCGACAACTGTTACGGCGAATTTGTGGAAGAAAAAGAGCCATGCCATGTCGGCGCCGATCTGTTGGCCGGTTCGCTTATCAAAAACCCGGGCGGCGGGCTCGCCAAAACCGGCGGCTATATTGTCGGGAAGAAAAAGTGGGTCGATGCCTGTAGCTATCGGATGACTTCCCCCGGCATCGGCCGTGAAGCAGGTGCGTCGCTGTACAGCCTGCTGGAAATGTACCAGGGATTCTTTTTGGCACCGCATGTCGTCGCTGAGGCGTTAAAAGGCGCGGTGTTTACTTCGGCGATGCTCGAAAAATTTGGGATGAATACCCATCCGAAATGGAATGCGCGCCGGACAGATCTCATCCAGTCTGTCGAATTCGGGGATCCGGATAAAATGGTGGCATTCTGCCAGGCTGTCCAATCCGCCTCACCGGTCAATTCGTATGTGACGCCGTATCCGAGTTATATGCCGGGTTATGAGGACGATGTAATTATGGCGGCCGGCACGTTTATCCAGGGGGCAAGCATTGAATTGTCCGCCGACGGTCCGCTCCGCCCGCCGTATACCGCTTATGTGCAGGGAGGGCTGACATATGCGCATGTCAAAATGGCCGTATTGCTGGCGTTGGACCGGATGATGGAGCACAATCTCGTCTAGCATTTTTCCAATGCCGCAGGGTTCCAGCATGTTATAATAAAAAATGACGTCATAAGAGGTGATCATATGGATGAAAGGCCGCGTTTGCTTTTAATAGACGGGATGGCGCTTCTTTTCCGCGCTTTTTATGCCACGGCGGTAACCGGTCAGTATATGGTAAATTCAAAGGGTATGCCGACAAACGGTGTGCAGGGTTTCCTGCGCCATTTGCTGCTCGCTTTTGAAAATAAAAAGCCGACGCATGTTGCGGTCTGCTGGGATATGGGGAGTAAAACATTCCGGAATGAGATGTTCGGCGGCTATAAGGCGAACCGGGAAGCGCCGCCTGTTGAGATGATTCCGCAATTTGACATTGCGAAAGAAACGGTGGAAGCTTTCGAAATACCGAATGTCGGCGTGAGCGGGTATGAAGCGGATGACTGCCTCGGTACACTTGCGAAGCGGTTCCAGGAAGACGCTGATGTATCGATCTTAACCGGCGATCGCGATATGTTGCAGTTGCTTGACGACCATATCGAAGTCCATCTTCTTCAAAAAGGGTATGGAAATTATAAAAGTTATACAAAAGACGCTTTTACCGCAGAGTATGGGGTGACGCCGCGCCAGTTTATTGATGTAAAGGCGCTGATGGGCGATATGAGCGATGGTTATCCAGGTGTAAAAGGGATCGGCGAAAAAACGGCGTTCAAACTGATTGGCCAATATGGCAGTGTTGGCGGTATTTTGGAACATCTCGGGGACCTTACGACATCGCAGCGTAAAAAAATTGAAGCAGATCTCGATATGCTGCATCTTTCCCGGAAACTTGCTGAAATCCATTGCAATGTGCCGGTGGCGTTTTCCTTGGAAGAAGCACGGTTCGGCCGGATCCCGGAAACGTTTATGCAACTGATTGATGAACTTGAACTGAAAACGGTGAAACGCCATTTGATTACCGCCGGAATGAATACGAGCTTAATTTCTTAAAAGGCAGTCCTGTGCGTATTGATGCTGGTAGCCGTAGAATTTGCCGCGTATGGATTTCGCTTATTATGAACAATATGCGGCAATAAAACTGAAGGAAAAACAGCATTCAAATCCTGAACGCTGTTTTTCCGTACAAAAAGTGCCCTTAAATTCTCGTATTCGACTTTTTTGCACGGTTTTCAAGCTGCGTTTTCGGGTCCGGAGCGAAACCCGCATCTTGCGCAATGCCCTGCGGTGTTACGGAATTTGCCGTTTTTCCGAGGTTCAGGTTATTTTTCTTTACCATCTTATCACCCCAAGCATTAGGATGCCCAACTTTTAGGGTAAGTTTTCACCACGCCGGCTAACAAAAAATGTTCGATAAATGCAATGGAGGAAAAACAGATGTCTTTAGGGGAATATCTTTTATTTTTAAAGGGTAAAGGATTTAAGTTTCAAAACGATGCCATCCATTTCATTTATTTCGGCAAACAGTACACGAACGCGCCTGATGCGGTTGCCGAAGCGGCGGTCGAAATCACGCTGAAGGTGCAGAAAGCATTTGACGGCAGTTTTTATATTTCATTGCTTGAAACATTTAAACAGCATAAAGTGGGGACAAAAAAAGAAGCCTATGCCTGTATTGAAAGGTTCGGGCTTCTTGAAAAAATTTAACTTTTTCCTTTGCTTCCGGCAAGCAGCGCTTTTTTCGTCTTGAAAACGTTCGGCAGCTCCGCAAGCACCATGCCTGCAAAAATGAACAGGCAGCCAAATTCAGCCAAAGGGGTAAGCCGTTCGTGTACCCAAAAAAATGAAGTCAGAGCAGCGAAAACCGGTTCCATGGTTAAAATGAGCGCAACCCTTGTCGGGGAAGTATAGCGCTGGGCGGCCGTCTGGATAAAAAAGGCTGCGGCTGTCGCTAAAAATGCAGTCACAAACAACGCAAAAACGGTTTTCGGGCTGAACAGGGTACGGGGTACGAGCGCGGCTTTCCAGTTTTCGAAAAAGATGGCTCCGATCCAGCTGAATGCCGAAACCACCAGCAACTGAACGGTTGTAGCAAGCAAAGGTGATATTTGTTGGGCAAACCGGTCGGTGATGATGATATGAAAAGCAAACCCGACGGCACATATCAATACAAGCAAGTCACCCGCAGACAGCCCTGACGCATCTTTGGCAGCCAATAAATAAAGGCCGCAGCCGGCAAATACGGATCCCGCTGCTGACAAGGCCCCCGGCCGTTTTTTGAGAAAAAAAACGGATAACAGCGGAACCATCACAACGCTTAGCCCGGTTATAAAACCCGCTTTTGCCGGGGTCGTGTACAACAGGCCGACCGTTTGGAACGTATATCCGATAAACAGGCAGCATCCCAAAATGGCGCCGGCTGCAACCGATTTGCCAACACTTCCTTTTCCGCCTGCCCCTTTCCAAAAGGATACGGCGAGCAAAAACAGGCCGGCGAGCCCAAAGCGGACGGCATTAAAGATAAACGGCGGCAGCGATTGGATGGCATCTTGTACGACCACAAATGTTGATCCCCATACAAAGGCGACAAATAAAAGTGCAATTTCGGAAAATCTTTTTTTATTCAATGCTTATACCCCCTAAATGGTTTTAGCACTATGTATCATTTGGTTTTTTGTTCATTTTTGTTTATAAAGATGCAATTTTCGGCATAATTTAACTATAATCATTTATATAGGGCATGACAATAGGAATGCGCGTAAGTAATGGAGAAAGAGTGGTGATATGAATTTTTAAGAGCATTTGGCAATACAGGCCGCGTAACGGGCCGGTGCTCCTGTTTGAGTCGGAATGGGCAGACGGGGAAACGATCAAAAGCATTATTTTGGAAATTCAAAAAAACTGCAAGACAGGCGCTTTGGCCGTCCACGATGAGATAGGGAATGGATGGGCCGCAAAAGTTGAAAAAAGAAATCAAAATGAAAACGGGGAATGTCACCATCTATTTTGACGGCAGGTTTGATCAAACAACAAACCGTGCAGGGATTGGGGTTGCTGTGTATGATGAAAAATGTACCATGTGAGGGAAAAACGGATATTGGAGCTGAAACCGAACAGCGAAGCGAAATACGCGGCGCTTTATATTACTATCCGTAAAACGCATCCTGTTGCCGTAAGGGGTGACGTTCAAGGCGTGCTGATGCAATTGGTCTGGGAACTGTTATGACGAAGCTCACAACAGGTGGCTGGACAAAATTAAAGCGCTCGCTAAAAAACTTGGCATCAAGCCGGAATATGAACCGGTTCCGAGAAAACAAAAATAAAGAAGCGAATAAACTGGCGGGCCAGGCATTAAACGGCACGTTCATCCACAGTCATGTTAAATTGGAACGACCAGAGAAATTTATTTACGGGAAAAATTTTTTCGTATATACTGGGTTAGCAGAAAGGTAGGTTCAAATGGAAAGGAAACAACTGGTCCGGGAAGTGGATGAGATTTTGAATACGTATTGCAAAGGCTGTTTCATAAAATCCCATTTCAGGAAAACGCGCGGAAAAAAATATGCCCACCAGTTTTGCATCCGCCAATGCACAGTCGGTGAGCAGTTGAAAAAATACGGGGATCAATTATCGTGATCCCTTTCACAATCGAGAATGAAATAAAAGGCTGACGCGGACGGCCAGCCTTATTGCATTCTATCATTATGAGAGTTTCGTTACATTCGCAGCTTGCGGCCCGCGGTTGCCTTCAACAATATCGAAAGAAACTGCTTGGCCTTCTTCCAATGTTTTGAACCCTTCGCCTTGAATAGCGGTGAAGTGAACGAAAACGTCGTCTCCGCCTTCAACTTCGATAAAACCATAGCCTTTCTCGTTATTGAACCATTTTACTTTACCGTTTTGCATTTCTTAATCCTCCTAAATCAAAAGCACATTCGTGCCAAAAAATGTTGCATTAAACAGATGAAAAACCGCCATCAAGGTCGATGAAATCACTTGTTTAATGTTATAATAAATATACTCCAACCGGCATCTGGAGTCAAGATTTAGACAATCAAAATTATGGAAAATGGTTGTGAATTCTTAAATTTGCAAGCGGTTTAAAACTTACCGGTGGTCAAACGATTTCTTGTATATCGTCCGCGATTATAGTAAACTGATGGTATTGTATGGGAAAAGCATACAATAAATAGCAGTGAGAATGGGGGCCCGGGGATGCCGACACCTAGTATGGAAGACTACATTGAACAAATTTTTATTTTAATTGAAAGCAAAGGATATGCGCGTGTTTCCGATATTGCCGAAGCGCTTTCCGTCCATCCCTCTTCTGTGACAAAAATGGTACAGAAGCTTGATAAAGATGATTACCTTGTTTACGAAAAATACCGTGGTTTAGTCCTCACCCCAAAAGGCAAAAAAATCGGAAAGAGGCTTGTCGACCGCCACCATTTGCTTGAGCAGTTTTTGCGGATCATCGGGGTGGACGAAGACAATATATATAAAGATGTGGAAGGTATTGAACACCACTTAAGCTGGAATTCCATTGACCGCATCGGGGATTTGGTGCAGTATTTTGAGGAGGACCCGAGCAGGATTGATGCGCTGAACCGGCTGCAGGCCCAAAACGGAGATTAAGCTTCCCGGGCTGTTTTTCTGTCTATCCCGTCTGCATCCCGTACATTTGCAGGCGGGTATGGACATTATACAATGGCTGCACCAGTAACCTATGCTTTTATCAAAAACGTCGCAACCATATACTCCGCCCTGAAATTCCCTCCCTGATCCATTTTATTCCCAACTGTATTTTTCTTTTTTGCAATGCTTCAATTTTTGCGTACCAATCTGGGACGCCTCGCCCTGCCTGCTTTTCCCGGAGCAGTTCCGCGAATTCTCTGAAATCCGGCCGAAACCTTGGCGAAAATCCGAACATTTCGTGTTTTTTATGGTAAAAAATTCATTTTATAGGTGCAATTGCATCAATAGCCATGTATGATAAAAAGTGTATGCTGATTTTGACAAAGTGAGGGATCTGACATTGCCAAGCCATTCAACCGGAAAGACTGACATTGAAATCGCACAGCATGCAGTGCTAAAACCCATCAAAGACGTCGCGAAAAACTTGCAGCTTGAAGAAGATGATCTTGAGTATTACGGAAAATACAAAGCAAAAATTACATACGATAAAATCAATGCGTTAAAAACAAAAAAAGACGGAAAGCTTTTTCTCGTCACGTCCATTAATCCGACACCGGCCGGCGAAGGAAAATCGACGGTGACGATCGGCCTCGGGGATGCCCTGAAAAGGCTCGGGCACAAAACGGTGATTGCTCTAAGGGAACCTTCGCTCGGTCCGGTCATGGGACTGAAAGGGGGCGCAACCGGCGGAGGCTATGCCCAGGTCGTGCCGATGGAAGATATCAATCTTCATTTTACAGGCGATTTTCATGCGCTCACGGCTGCCAATAATGCGATTTCCGCGCTGCTTGATAACCATATCCACCAGGGGAATTTTCTGCAGATTGACCCGCGCCGCGTCGTCTGGAAACGGGCTGTTGATTTAAACGACCGGGCGCTCCGCCATGTTGTTGTCGGGCTTGGCGGACCAGGCAACGGTGTTCCGCGCGAAGACGGGTTTGACATCACAGTTGCTTCTGAACTGATGGCGGTCTTATGCCTTGCGGAAGATCTGAATGACTTAAAACAGCGGATTGCCAAAATCGTGGTTGCCTATAATTACGAAAAAAAACCTGTTACCGTCGGCGACCTCGGCGTGGAAGGGGCAATTGCACTTTTATTAAAAGATGCCCTGAAACCGAATCTTGTCCAGACGATTGAACATACGCCGGCGATCGTCCACGGCGGCCCGTTTGCCAATATCGCACACGGCTGCAACAGCGTAATGGCGACAAAGACGGCATTAAAACTGGCGGACTATGTTGTGACAGAGGCAGGATTCGGTGCGGACCTCGGCGCGGAAAAATTTCTTGATATAAAGGCAAGGACAGCCGGCCTTAAACCGGACGGCGTCGTGATTGTTGCCACGATCCGTGCTTTAAAAATGCACGGCGGTGTACGCAAAGAAGAGTTGGCGGTTGAAAATACTGCTGCGCTTCAAGCAGGCCTTTTAAATCTGCAAAAACATGTGGAAACGATTGTGGCATTCGGGCTTCCGTTTGTTGTGGCGATCAACCGGTTTGCTTCAGATACAGAAGCGGAAATTGCGGTTTTAAAAAATTGGTGCAGCGAACGGGACATCCCGGTATCGCTTACGGAAGTGTGGGAAAAAGGGAGCGCTGGAGGAATCGACCTTGCAAACAAATTGCTTGAAGCCGCAAAACAACGGAACAATTTCCGTCCGATTTATCCGCTTGAGTCAACCATTGAAGAAAAAATCGAAACGATTGTCCGGAAAGTATACGGCGGAACAGGTGTGGAATTTTCAACGAAAGCGCTCAGGCAAATGGAAGATTTTAAACGCTTCGGCTGGGGGCATCTCCCGGTTTGCATCGCTAAAACGCAGTATTCTTTGTCCGATGACCCGAAAAAAACCGGGCGCCCGGTTGATTTTGCCATCCATGTCCGCGAGCTTGTGCCGAAGCTTGGCGCCGGCTTTATTGTTGCTTTAACGGGGGACGTATTGACGATGCCCGGGCTGCCGATAGAGCCGGCTGCTTACCAGATGGATGTCGATGAAAACGGCAGGGCAATCGGACTCTTTTAATGGGGGAAAAGCGATGTTTGACCCCACTGCTTTTGAAAATATGAAGACGGTTTTTGAAGGGGCGGCTTATGACCTCGATTTAAGCGGGGAAGCAGCCATTATCGGGCGGAACGATATCGTCGATTTGGCCGGGATGTCGCGGGACTATAGGATTACGCTTACGCTTCCCGCCTGGAGGGAGGCAAGCGCAACGGTCCGGCTTTTTGCACCGTTTGCACAGCTGGCGGCGGAAATTTTGGACGGGTTTTCCGGGAATGGAGCAGGTGCTTATGCCTGGATTACTTTTTCGTGGCAAAACACGAAAAAATCTGACGCCTATAAAAGCATCATCCGCTCGCTGTGGGGTGGCCGCCATTTTGAAGAAAGGTCCGTTTATTCATCATTCTCCGGCACGTCAGAAGAAGTCATCATTGATTTTAACCGGCTGATTACGGAAGATCTGATGGATGATTTGCTGGAAATGCTCCACCATGCCGTCAAAACTTTGCACCATTTGAAATCCAGCCCGTAAAAAAGCTGCACCCTGCACCGTGCAGCTTTTTTATTCGCCAGATAAAAACATGGTAAAATAAAAAGCACGAAGAAAGGAGCGCATATGCAAGGAAATTCAATTTTAATACATATTGAACAGTTTGCCCGCACTTTCCACAGCGGGGATGCTTCCGGGCACGACTGGCACCATATTGACCGCGTCCGCCGGCTCGCATTATATATTGCGGAAAAAGAAGGAAAAGGGGACCGGTTTATCATTGAAGCGGCCGCCCTTTTGCACGATATCCCTGATGAAAAAATGCATGCCGGCAAAAAAGAAGGTGAAGAAATACTGCACCGTTTTTTGGGCGGGCTTCCGCTAGTGGAGGAGACAAAAAAACATATCGCCGAGATCGTTTTTTCCATTTCTTTTAAAGGTGGAAACGAAGCGGAACTGACAAGTTTTGAAGCGATGGCTGTCCGGGATGCCGACCGCCTTGATGCGATCGGCGCCATCGGAATTGCCCGCGCATTCGCATACGGCGGGAAAAAGGGCCAGCCGCTCTATGAACCGGCTCTTCCTGTCAGAAGCGCGATGACGGTTGTAGAATACCGGAACGGGAAAACATCGTCGATCCATCATTTCTATGAAAAACTATTGCTTCTAAAAGACAGGCTCCATACCGAAACGGCCAAAAGCCTTGCGGAGGAGCGCCACCGGTTTATGAAGCAGTTTTTACAGCATTTTTATAAAGAATGGAATGTTGGACAATGAAAATGTTATCAGTCGAAGGGCTTTCAAAATCATACGGAGATAAAGTGCTGTTTGACCATCTGTCTTTCCGTATCGGGGAGCAGGAACGGATCGGCCTTGTCGGTGTCAATGGGTCGGGAAAATCGAGCCTTTTAAAAATCATTGCCGGGCATGACGATGCAGACCTCGGGGATTTGACGCGCCCGAATGATTACACGATCGGTTATTTGCCACAGGATCCCGAGCTTCAGCCCGATTTAACGGTGCTTGAACAGGTGTATCATAGCGGATCCCCTTTGATGGCGCTTTTGCAATCGTATGAAGAGGCGCTGATTGAAATGCAAAAGGATCCGGGAAATGCTGTCTTACAGGAAAAACTGTTCCGGCTGCAAAAAGAAATGGATGCTCATAGCGCTTGGGAAGCGGGCGCCAATGCGCAAGCGATCCTTTCGAAACTCGGTATCCGCGATTTTGAAAAGAAAATTTCGAGCTTATCAGGCGGTCAGAAAAAGCGGGCAGCCCTTGCCCAGGTGCTGATTGAAACGCCTGATCTGCTCATTTTGGACGAACCAACCAACCATCTCGATTATCCGGCGGTGAAGTGGCTGGAAGAGTTTATCGCGAAATACCCCTATTCCGTTTTATTTGTGACGCACGACCGGTATTTCCTGGATCGGACGGCAAACCGGATTTTCGAGCTCGACCGTGGGAAACTTTACAGCTATAGAGGAAATTATCAGGATTTTATTGAAGCTAAAGCGCGGCGGGAAGAAGAAATGCAGCTGCAGGAAGAAAAGCTGAAAAACTTATACCGTCGTGAACTCGCCTGGATAAGGCGCGGGGCAAAAGCGCGCTCGACTAAACAAAAAGCGAGGATCCAGCGCTTTGAAGAACTTGAATCGAACCTTGGTAAAGTTCCACAGCAAAATGAAGTGGATATGGCGCTTGCCGGAAGCCGGCTAGGCAAGCAGGTTTTTGAACTGAAGCATGCTTATAAAGCGTTCGAAAATGAGGCGATTCTTAAAGATTTCAATCTGCTTGTCAAACCGGGCGACCGGATCGGGATCACAGGGAAAAACGGAAGCGGAAAATCGACGCTGATGAATATTTTGGCAGGGGTGGTTCCGCTTGACAGCGGGGAACTCGTAACCGGGCAAACCGTAAAAATTGCATATTACCGGCAGGAAACGTCTGATATGGATGAAAACAAGCGGATGATTGAGTATATCCGCGAAGCCGGTGACGCGGTAACGACAAAAGACGGGGAAACGATTTCCGCTGCGCAGATGCTTGAAAAATTCCTTTTCGGCATGCACACGCACGGCACTCCGATCCGGAAGCTTTCAGGCGGCGAGAAACGCAGGCTGTATTTGCTGAAATTGTTGATGACACACCCCAATGTGCTGCTTTTGGACGAACCGACAAATGATCTGGATACCGAGACGCTGACCGTTCTTGAGGACTATTTTGAGCAGTTTCCGGGCGTTGTCATTTCCGTTTCGCATGACCGCTATTTTTTGGATAAAACGGCAGAGCAGCTGCTCATTTTTGAAAGAAGCGGAAAAATCAGCCGGTTTTTCGGTTCTTACAGCGATTACCTTGAAAGTACACTTGACGTGCAAAAACCGGAAGCAAAGCTGAAAGAGCATCCCGGCCCGCAGCCGAAAAAGGAAACAAAACGAAAAAAACTTTCGTACAAAGAACAGCGGGAATGGGAAGAACTTGACGGGAAGATTGAAGCGTGCGAGCAAAAAATTGCTGCTTTAAACGCAGAACTTGAAAAAGCGGGGTCGGACTTTGTGAAAGCGCAGGAAATGATGAAGGCGCTTGAAGCTGAAAATGAAAAGCTGGAATATTTGATTGAACGCTGGAGCTACCTGTCAGAGCTGCAGGATGGAAACATCTAATTCGTGTATCCACCGTAAATATGGTAAAATGCTAGTAGATTGATTGGGAAAGGCGGTGTGGACATGAAAATTAAAGCGATCGAACCGACGCCGAGCCCGAATACGATGAAAGTCATTTTGACTGAGGAGCTCCCAGACGGCTCCCGCAACAATTATAAAAAAGGGCAGGAAGAAGGCGTGCCCCCGTTGATCCGCGAAATTTTAAATATTGACGGCGTCAAGGGCGTTTACCATGTCGCCGATTTTCTTGCGGTGGAGCGGAACGGGAAAACTGACTGGCAGGATATACTGCCGAAAGTGCGCGAAGTTTTCGGAGAAACGGAGGGGGAAAGCGGAAGCGGTGCGCTTGTTAATGAACATTACGGCGAAATCCAGGTAGTCGTGCAAATGTTTAAGGGCATTCCCATCCAAGTGAAATGTACCGACGGCGAACAGGAAAAACGTTTCGGGCTCCCGGCTTATTTTGCCGAGGCGCTCGCAGCTGCACAGCTTGAAGGCGAAAATTATGTCTTCCTGCGGAAATGGAAAGATTTTGGCATACGTTACGGAGATCTTGACGAGATCGGCCGTGATGTCACGGAAGAAATCATTGCCGCTTACCCGAAAGAAAAGCTTGACAGGCTTGTCAATGAGGCGAAGCATCAGGCGCCGCAGCCCGGGGCCAAAAAACGGCTGAAATTGACATCCGATATGCTTGAAACGGATGACTGGAGGGAGAGATACCGGCTGCTTGAAGAAATGGAAGATCCGGAACTTTCTGATCTCCCGGTGCTTAAAAAAGCTCTTTCGGATGAAAAACCATCGATCAGAAGGCTAGCCGTCGTTTATTTGGGCATGGTGAAAGACAAAAAAGTGCTGCCGCTATTGTACCGAGGCCTGCACGATGCAAATGCAAGCGTTCGGCGGACTGCGGGGGATGCCTTAAGCGACCTCGGCTTTAAAGAAGCGTGCGATGAGATGGCAAAAGCGTTAAAAGACAGCAGCAAAATCGTCCGCTGGCGTGCCGCGATGTTTTTGTATGAAGAAGGCGATGAAACGGTCCTGCCTGCTTTAAGAGAAGCCGAGAATGACCCTGAATTTGAGGTCAGGCTCCAGGTCAAAATGGCGATCGAAAGGATTACAAAAGGTGAGAAAGCAAAAGGTTCGGTCTGGAAGCAAATGACGGAAGCAAGGCAGTCCCAATCTTAAAGATAAAGGAGGAAAATGAAAGATGTCGATGGCATATGAAGAATACATGAAGGCGTTGATCGCGCCGATGAGGGAAGAACTGACAAGCAACGGTTTTACAGAACTGCGCACCTTGGAAGAAGTGGAAACATATATGGAAAAGGCAGAGGGCACGACTTTGGTTGTCGTGAACTCCGTTTGCGGTTGTGCAGCCGGCCTGGCGCGCCCGGCAATTGTGGAAGCAATCCGGACATCCGAAAAGAAACCGGCCCATTTGGTGACCGTTTTTGCAGGGCAGGATAAAGAAGCAACGGCAAAAATGCGCGAATATTTTACCGGTATTGAGCCTTCTTCCCCGTCTGTTGCGCTCCTTCAAGGGAAAGAAGTCGTCCATTTTATCCCGAGAAGCGATATCGAAGGGCATGAAGTGGAAGAAATCATTGAAAATCTGCATACGGCTTTCAGGCAGTACTGCTGAAAAAAAGCAGGCCTCTTTCTGTGCGGCATCCCCGGCATGCGCAAAGGGGTCTGCTTTTTTCTGCACCTGCTTAATGCAAGTGCCAATTAAATATTATATAATAAATTCATATCGGAATCTTAAGGCTGAGGGAGGGGAAAATGATGAAAAAGTGGCTGAAAAAATCGGCTGTGGTCCTTGTTTCTGTTTTAACATTTGGTTTGGTGCCTCCTTCCCATGCCATTTGGAACTATTTATACAAGGCCGACAATAATATTGAGCAGGGAAGCACGGAAACAGCCGCCAATCTATCAAGTCGCTCGAATGCTGTTACGGAACGGAAACTTACCGATGAAGAATATAGCAGCCAGTTGGTCAGCGAATTTTTAGATGAAGCGGAAGAGCAGGCTTACCGGAAATTCGGGGCGAAAATCAGGCCGGTGATTGAAGATGAATTTTGTGCAGTGATATTGCCGAATATTGAAACGGCGATTGCAGAAACTGTACGCAATTATCCCCAGGAAAAACTGCCTCTTTTAGCGGTTTCGGACCAGCCGAGCGCCGGCACCGGTGAAAAAATTTTCCATATATACAATACAGAAACAAAAGAAGATGTGATTCGCTTCCACGTACGGCGCGAACATCCGCCCGGTGACGGATACTATTTCAACTTCCACTACCATGTCGCCTTCGACAATTTCCAAACGCACCGCCATCTTGGCACGATTTATTGGGATAAAAACATGCCGCCGCAATGGATGAAAGTATAATATTTGAATGTTTAAAAAGGGTGGAATCAAATTATGAAGCAATATTTGGATCTTTGCCGGAATGTACTTGAAAACGGCGTGAAGAAAGAAGACCGCACCGGTACCGGGACGATCAGCATTTTCGGTTACCAGATGCGATTTAATCTGCAGGATGGTTTTCCGCTTTTGACGACAAAAAAGCTGCACTTGAAATCCATCATTTATGAACTTCTCTGGATGCTGAAAGGGGACACGAACGTAAAATATTTGCAGGAAAACGGTGTCCGCATTTGGAATGAATGGGCGGATGAAAACGGCGATTTGGGCCCTGTTTACGGGGAGCAGTGGCGGTCGTGGAAAACACGCGACGGGAGGACGATAGACCAGATTGCCCAAGTAATTGACCAGATCAAACACAACCCAAATTCGAGGCGGTTAATTGTCAATGCATGGAATGTCGGGGAAATCGATGAGATGGCGCTTCCGCCATGCCATTGTTTATTCCAGTTTTATGTTTCAAACGGCAAACTGTCCTGCCAGCTTTACCAGCGTTCTGCCGATATTTTTCTCGGCGTGCCTTTTAACATTGCTTCTTATGCGCTGCTGACAATGATGATCGCGCAGGTTTGCGGGGTTAAACCCGGGGAGTTTGTGCATACGCTCGGCGATGCCCATATTTACTTGAATCATATCGAGCAGGTAAAACTGCAGCTGACGCGCAAGCCGCGGAAGCTGCCGAAAATGGTGTTGAATCCTGAAGTGAAAGATATTTTTGATTTCAAATATGAAGATTTTACGTTAAAAGATTATCGTCCGCATCCGCATATTCCGGGAGTGGTGAGCGTATGATCTCGTTTTTATGGGCGGAAGATGAGAAAGGCGTAATTGGGAAAAACAACCGCCTGCCGTGGCATCTTCCTGAAGACCTCAAGTATTTTAAAAAACTGACGATGGGGCACCCTGTTGTCATGGGAAGAAGGACATTTGAATCGATCGGCAGGCCGCTTCCCGGGAGGACGAATATCATCATGACGAGGGATCCGGATTTTAAAGCGGAAGGATGCGTTGTTGTTTCAGGAAAGGCAGGCCTCTTGAAATGGGCAGATACGCACAACAGTGAAATTTTTGTGACGGGCGGCGCCGAAATTTTTGCACTTCTGCTGGAAGAGGCCGGCAAGCTGTACCGCACAAAAATATATGCGGATATAGAAGGTGATACATATTTTCCGCCCATGAACTGGGACGAATGGGAAATGGTTTCCTGCACAAAAGGGGTAAAAGATGAAAACAACCCGTACGACTACGAATTCCAAGTGTTTGTACGCAAACCTTAAAAACCATGGAGGCTGGCTCCATGGTTTTTTCACTGCGGAAATACTAAACGTAAAATAAAATACAGAAATACATAAATGCGCTGCCGGCGATGACGAACAAATGCCAAACCGCATGGGAATAAGGAAGGTTTTTCCAAGTGTAAAACACGGCTCCGACAGAGTAGCAGATGCCGCCCGTGAGCAGGAGCCAGAATCCTGTAGCGGACAAGCCGGTGTACAGAGGCTTAATGGCGATGATGACAAACCAGCCCATCATCAAGTAAAGAATCGTGGATAAAAGTTTAAAGCGGTGGATGAGAAAACATTTGCCGGCAATGCCGATCACAGCCATGCTCCACACGATGGAAAACAAGATCCAGCCCAAAGTTCCGTGCAGGGTAATCAGCACGATTGGGGTGTATGTGCCCGCAATAAGCAGGAATATGGCGGAATGATCCAAAATCGCCAAAAATGTTTTGATTTTTGTCCAATAAAAGCTGTGGAGTAAAGTCGAAAACAAGTAAAGGAGCAGCATGGAAATGCCGAAAACAAGGAAACTTGCCATATAAAGCGGGCTGTTTTTCTGCGCGGCAAACATAATCAGCATGACCATTGCCGGAATGCTGAGCAAAAATCCGATGCCGTGCGTAATCGCATTGGCGAGTTCCTGTTTCCAACTGTGTGAGTATGTTGAAGTTGCCAAAATAAATATCCCACCTTCAAGTGCGTACTTCTTCTTATTATAGTGCCAGGGTAAAAGATGTGCAATGGAAACGGTGATGGCCCCTTTTCAGGAAAAACCGGCTGCAAAATTTGAGCACAAATCAACACCCGGTGCATTTTTTTCATGATATAATGGAAGCATTGCGAAAACAGAAGTCTAATAAAAGTGGTGTCAAAAGTGAAAAAATGGTTCATTCCTCTTATTGCCGCTGTGTCCCTCGCTATGTCGGGATGTTCAATCGGCATTCATAACCTTTTATTCAAACCGGCAAGTGGTGAAAAAAAGGTGGTGCCGGTTCCCGTACGCATTGTTTCGATCGGCGATTCCTTGACAGAGGGAGTTGGGGACAGCAAAGGGCGCGGCGGTTACACGTATTATTTGAAAAATGAGCTCGATGGCCTGAAAGGGGTAAAAAAAACCACCATTACAAACTACGGCGTAAAAGGGAACCGGACAGACCAGCTGCTGGCCCGGCTTCAGGATAAAAATATCCAAAAGTCCATCCGGGAATCCGATGCTGTTATTATAACCATTGGCGGAAATGATATTATGAAAGTTTTCCGCGAAAACATCCCCAACTTGAATAAACAGGCATTCCAGATTGCGATCCCCGGATATGAGCAGCGTTTGAATGAAATTTTCCGGCAGATCCGCAAAATCAACCCGAACGTAAAAATTGCGCTTGTCGGCATTTATAATCCTTTTTCCAAATGGTTTTCGGATATTAAAGAAGTTGATGATATTTTAGCGGATTGGAATGCGGCAAGCAAAAAGGTGGCAGGAAAATATAAAAACACGATATTTATTCCGGTTTCGGATATTTTTGACCGCAAGGAAGAGGATCTTCTTTACGACGACCATTTCCATCCGAATGATCAAGGTTATAAACTGATGTCCAAAAGGATTTACCATTATTTGCTGAAAGGCAATTTTTTGGGCATACCAAAATAAGAACCTGCTGTAAAACAGTACAGGATTAAAGGATTGATATGGAATGAAAAAAAATCCATGGAAAACCGCCTTTTTTGCGCTGGCTGCCGCGGTGGCGGCAATAGCCGTTTTGCTGGCATTTTTCCTTTTTGTGCCGGACGGACATGTGCCGAAACAGCCAAGGCCCGGCAAAACAGTCGACTTCCATGTAGAAACGGATAAAGCTGACTTAACGGCGCTGGTCAACCGTTTTTTGCAGGAAAAAAAGATGAAAGAAAAAGTGTTTCTGGATAATGAAGTTGTTTTTTACGGAACGGTCAGCGTGTTTTCCGAAAAACTGGGATATACGATGACTTTTGAGCCGGAAGCTTTAAAAAACGGGGATTTGGTTTTAAAACAGAAATCCGTATCCCTCGGTTCCATTCATCTGCCGGTATCATATATTTTAAAATTTGTGAAAACAACGTACAAACTGCCGGAATGGGTGATTATCAAGCCAAGTGAAAAATTGGTATATATCCAATTGCAAAAGATGGAATTGGAGAATGATGCCCGGATCAAAGCCGACAAATTTGATTTAAAGAACAACGATATATCGTTTACGCTTAGTTTTCCAAAATAACAGCCAAAGGCCGGCTTGCAAAAAATGCACAGCCGGCCATTTACGGTGCGCCTGGCATGGCTGCACTCTATAGGGTGAAAGTCCCGAATCGCGAAGGCAGTAGTAGCGATAGCCTAACGCAAGGGTGTCCGTAGTGATGCGGAATCTGAAGGAAGCGAGCGGCAAACCTCCGATTCTTGAGGAACACGAACCTCATACAAGGCTAGGTATCATTGGATGAGCTTGCCGAACAAAGTAAAGTCCATACT